>ERZ835109.704-NODE-704-length-35750-cov-24.097465_pt1 | contig 35750 bp, 31 predicted proteins | sample MGYA00519946_ERZ835109 | MGnify/ENA primary metagenome ERZ835109 (study PRJEB31850, sample SAMEA3708771) | human gut metagenome | biome: human gut; feature: human-associated habitat; material: faeces | place: China | collected 2014 ...
CAGCCAGCGGGCGATCAGCACCTTCTGCTGGTTGCCGCCGGAAAGGCTCTTGATCTGGGTCTTGGGGCTGGGTACCTTGATGGCCATCTTTTCCTTGTTGGTTGCCACCAGATCGAGGATCTTCTGGTTGTCCAGCATGATGGGGCCCTTCCGCAGGGCATCCAAGGAAGCGATGGAGATATTATCGGCAACGCTCAGCACGCCCAGAATGCCGGTAGCACGGCGGTCCTCGGTCAGCAGAGCAACGCTCTTCTGAATGGCGTCGCGGGGCTGCTTGATGTTGACCTCTTCACCCTTGATCCACACCTTACCGGAGGTATGGGCACGCAGGCCGAAGATGCCTTCCATCAGCTCGGTACGCTGAGCGCCCACCAGACCGGCAACGCCCAGGATCTCACCCTTTTTCAGCTCAAAGCTGCAGTGACGGAAGGAACGGGGATGGATGGAGGTAAAGTCCTCCACCTTCATCATGACCTCGTCCGAGGGCACGTTCTCCAGCGGGGGGAACAGGTTAGACAGCTCACGGCCGACCATCTTTGCAATGATCTCTTCCTTGGTCATGTTGGCAACGTCCCACTTGCCGATGTACTGGCCATCGCGCATGATGGTAACTTCGTCTGCGATGACCTTGATCTCGTCCATCTTGTGGCTGATGTAGACCAGCGCAACGCCCTGCTCCTTCAGCTCCCGCATGATGCGGAACAGGCTCTCGACCTCGTTTGCGGTCAGAGAGGAGGTGGGCTCGTCCAGGATCAGCACCTTGCAGTTGGCGGAAACAGCTTTAGCAATTTCCACCATCTGCATCTGGGCGATGCTCAGGGAACCCAGCTTTGCATGGGGGTCGATGTCCAGCTTCAGTTTCTTCAGCAGTTCATCGGTATCCTTGTACATTTTGGCATGATCCACAACGGTGACGATGCCGTATTTCTTGGTGGGGTAGCGCCCCAGCCAGATATTCTCAGCCACGGTACGGGCCGGAATGGGCTGCAGCTCCTGATGCACCATAGCGATGCCGCGGTCCAGTGCATCCAGCGGGGTGGGGATGTTTACCTTCTGCCCCTCGTATTCGATCTCGCCCTCGTCCATCTTGTAAATGCCGAACATACATTTCATCAGAGTGGACTTACCGGCGCCATTTTCACCCATCAGAGCCATGACTTTGCCGGGACGGAGCTCCAGCTGAGCATGATCCAGGGCTTTGACACCGGGGAAGGTCTTGACCACGCCTTTCATTACCAGACGGTATTCTGACATTCCGCAAAAGCCTCCTTTATGGTTGTTTACAGGCGGGCAGGTCTTTTCTAAAATAAGGCGCGTGCGCGGAGAAGATTTCTCGCACGCACGCGCTTTTTAGCTTTCGTTCAAGCCGTTAAGGCCTGCTGCGCACCTTGCATTGGTTCCGGGAAACTTTAGTCTTCCTTCAGGTACTGAGAAGCGTTGTCCTTGGTGACCTTGACGTAGTCGACCCAGTAGTACTTCTCAACATCCTTGCCCTCGACGAACAGCTTGGTAGCCTCGGCAGCCTTGGTAGCCTGACCAACGTCGTCGTTCAGAACGGTACCGGTCATGTTGCCATCGACAACGTTCTGCACAGCCTCTACCAGAGCATCGACGCCGACCAGGTAGACGTCCTTGCCAACGGTGCGGCCAGCCTGCTGGATGGACTGCAGAGCGCCCAGTGCCATTGCGTCGTTGTTGCAGAAGACGACTTCGATCTTGTCGCCGTACTGAGACAGAGCGTTTGCAACGTCCTGCTGAGCGGTGGTCTGATCCCAGTTATCCAGGTACTCGTACAGGCACTCAACTTCCTTGCCGGCATCGGTCAGAGCCTTGATGGAGTACTCGGTGCGGTACTGAGCGTCGATGTTCTCGGGGTCGCCCTTGCACATAATGTAGGTGATCTTGCCGTCGCCGTTGATATCGCCCTGAGTCTCGGTCTCGAGGATCAGCTCGCCCTGATAAGTACCGGACTGACGAGCGTCAGCGCCAACGTAGCAGCACTTGCCCTTGTAGGAATCCAGAACGCTCTCCTCGGGCTCACGGTTGATGAACACGATGGGGGTGCCGGAGGGAGAAACGGTGTCAACGATGGTCTGAGCGGAAGTGGTCTGGACGGGGTTGATGACCAGCACGTCCACGCCCTGCTGCAGGAAGGTGTTGATCTGTTCGGTCTGGGTGTTCTGGTCGTTTTTGCCGTCCATGATGGTGACGGAGTAGCCCATGTCCTTCAGGTAGCCTTCCAGATCAGCGCGGTACAGGGTCATGAAGTTATCTGCAAACTGATAGATGCAAACGCCGACGTTGGCGGAGCCGTTGGTAGCAGCGGCAGAAGCAGCAGTGGAAGAAGCAACGCTGGAAGCAGCGGTGCTGGTGGAGGAAGAGCCGCCGCAAGCGGTCATAGCAGCGGTAGCGCCCACAACAGCGGAAGCCTTCAGGAAGTCGCGACGAGAAATCATTTTCATAATAGTAATCTCCTTCATTTGTGTATCACAGCATATTCACAGACGCATTTGTCGCATGCGTCCGTAATCCCTGACAGTATTATACCCTTGTATGGGGGTGTTCCGCAAGAGAATAAGTTCACAATATTGGTGCAAATGTTTTGTTACGTTTCTACAAAAGCGGACCAAAGGTTACAAAATCTTTTCGCGAATTATCACAACTTTTCATGCCGATGCAACCAACATACAAATATGATGAAGGTATGTAAAAAAACATGCTTGAACATGACTGAATGTTGCATGACTGCTAAAAAACCGCGAAAAGGGGCGATACATTTTTTGAAAGATATTTTCATGGATACTACACAGCGGAAAGAAAACGCCTTTTATACACTCTTACCGGAAGGGAAAAACAACACGGGTCGAGAAAAATGTTTACTCCCCGGGTGGGGCGGCACTGTACCTTTATAGTAACAGGGCGGTCAGGGCGCAGCGAACGTTTTTGGTGGCAGTGCCCGAAATACGAGCGGCCGTTTTCTGCGTGCTACGCCGACCGGGAAGATAAAACTGACGGAACTGCGTTGTGCCTTGAAAGCATAAAATATACAACAAGGAAAATAACTGCACAAAAATACCCGCTGGCCCCACAAAAGTGCACACTGTCGGGCACGGCGGGCGGGTGATATCCTGTGTACAGAGCCCGGGACACCGGACGAAAGGAGGAAAAACATCATGGGGCAGACAAAGCCCGCCGCCGGGCTGAAGAGCCTGAACCGCGCCGCCGATACCCTGAGCACCCTGCTGGCGCAGGAGGTGAAGGAGCTGAACGAGCGGCAGAAGGCCGCCCGGCGGGAAAACACCCCCGACCCCGGGATGATGAAGGGGCTGAAGGAGGCTACCGCCGTGCTCAAGGATCTGGCGGGTGTGGTAAAGACCCTGAACGATCAGGGCACAGAGCTGGAAGGGACAGAGTGCGGCGTGGTGCTGCTGCCGCCGGTGGAACAGGAGGAGAAGGAATGAACAGAACCGAGCGGGCAGTCATTGTGTGGAAGCCGCAGCCCCGGCAGCTGGAATTTATGCGCAGACCGGAGCCGGAGGCACTGTACGGCGGCGCGGCGGGCGGCGGCAAAAGCGACGCGCTGCTCATTGAAGCGCTGCGGCAGGTGCATATCCCGCATTACCGGGCGCTGATCCTGCGCAAGACCTATCCGCAGCTTTCCGATCTTGTGGATAAGAGCCAGATGTACTACCGCCGGGCTTTCCCGGAGGCGCAGTACAACGCTACCTCCCATGTATGGGTCTTTCCCAGCGGGGCGAAGATCTGGTTCGGCTCCATGCAGTACACCAAGGATCGCACCAACTATCAGGGCAAGGCCTACGATTTTATCGGCTTTGACGAGCTGACCCACTTTGAGTGGGACGAGTACAGCTATATGATGAGCCGTAACCGCCCCACCGGGCCGGGCACCCGGGTGTATATGCGTGCCACCACCAACCCCGGCGGCATCGGCCACGGCTGGGTGAAGGCGCGGTTCATCACTCCCGCCCCGCCCGGTACACCCATTGTGGAAACCGTCACGGTGCGCCTGCCGGACGGCACCGACCAGCAGATGGAGCGGGCGCGGGTATTCATCCCGTCCAGCGTGTTCGATAACCCTGCCCTGCTGGCCAACGACCCCGGGTATCTGGCAAGCCTTGCCAGCCTGCCGGAGGCGGAAAAGCAGGCGCTGCTCTACGGCAGCTGGGACAGCTTTTCCGGGCAGGTGTTCACCGAATGGCGCAACGACCCGGCGCACTATCAGGATCAGCGCTGGACCCACGTCATCGCGCCCTTTGCCATCCCCAAGCACTGGCCCATCTGGCGTGGGTACGACTTTGGCTTTTCCAAGCCCTTTTCGGTAGGGTGGTATGCGGTGGACGAGGAGGGGCGGCTGTACCGCATCAAGGAGCTGTACGGCTGCACCGGACGTCCCAACGAGGGTCTGCGCATCGACCCGGTGGAGCAGGCCAAGCGCATCCGGGAAGCCGAGCAGAACGACCCGCTGCTGCGGGGCAGGGTGATCCACGGAGTGGCAGACCCCGCCATCTTTGACGAGAGCCGGGGCGAGAGCATTGCGGCCATGATGGAGCGCAGCCCGCATTTTTTGCACTGGCAGCCCGGGGACCACACCCGGCTGGCAGGTAAGATGCAGTTTCACTACCGGCTGCGGTTTGCGCCGGACGGACGGCCGATGCTGCAGGTGTTCAGCAGCTGCAAGCACTTCATCCGTACCCTGCCAAACCTTGTGTACGACGAGAGCAATGTGGAGGATATCGACACCCGGCAGGAGGATCACATCTACGACGAGTGCCGCTATGTGCTGATGGAGCATCCCATCAGCCCGCCCGAGGCTTCTGCCGCGCCGCCAAGGCCGGACGACCCGCTGGAACTGCACCGGCAGGCGCGGTTCTACCGCATCTGAAAAACAGGACAGAAAGGAAAGAACTATGGAAGATACAAGAGCAGAGAGCCTGCCCATCGGCGCGGCAGAGGCGGCGGCTGCATTGCAGACGCTGCAGCGCTACAAGGCGGGCAAGGCGGCGCTGGACAAGCGCCTGATCGATAACGAATTGTGGTTCCGCATGGGACACTGGAAAAACTATCGCGACCCGCTGATGCCCGGCAAGGCGCAGCCCTCCAGCGGATGGCTGTTCAACAGCATTGCCAACAAGCACGCAGATGCCATGGACAACTACCCCGAGCCCATGGTGCTGCCCCGGGCGGCAGACGATCAGGCCACAGCGCAGGCACTTTCCAGCGTGCTGCCGGTGGTGCTGGAGCAGGCGGATTACGAGCAGGTGTACAGCGATGTCTGGTGGCGCAAGCTCAAGCAGGGCACTGGCGTTACCGGCATCTTCTGGGACCCGGCGGCGCGCGGCGGGCTGGGCGATATTGCGGTGCGCAGCGTCAACCTGCTCATGCTCTACTGGGAGCCCGGCGTGCAGGATATTCAGGACTCGCCGGATCTGTTCCACCTCAGTTTAGAGGACACTGCCCGGCTGACTGCGCAGTACCCGCAGCTGACGGGGCACGCCGCCGGGGTGGTGGACGTGCCCCGGTACATCCACGAGGACGGCCAGACCACCGCCAACAAGAGCGTGGTGGTGGACTGGTACTATAAGCGCCCGGACGAGAACGGCAAATTGCGGCTGCACTACTGCAAGTTGTGCAACGGCGTGGTGCTGTATGCCAGCCAGAACGACCCGGCGCTGGCGGCGCGCGGATTGTACGACCACGGCAAGTACCCCTTTGTGTTCGACCCGCTGTTCGTGGAGGAGGATTCCCCTGCCGGGTTCGGCTACATCGACGTGATGAAGGACTGCCAGAATGCCATTGATAAGATGAACCACGCCATGGACGAGAACGTGCTGCTGGCCTCCCGCCAGCGGTATGTGCTCAGCGATACCGCCGGTGTGAATGAGGAGGAGCTTGCCGACCTGAGCCGGGACATTGTGCACGTTGTGGGCCGATTGAACGAGGACAGCTTCCGTCCGCTGCAAACGGCGGGCTTGCAGGGCAACAGTCTGAGCTACCGCAACAGCCGCATCGAGGAGCTGAAGGAGATCAGCGGCAACCGTGACCTGACGCAGGGCGGCACCACCGGCGGCGTGACCGCCGCCAGCGCCATCGCTGCCTTGCAGGAGGCAGGCAGCAAGCTGAGCCGGGATATGCTCAAGAGCGCCTACCGCGCCTTTGCAAGGCAGTGCTACCTTATCATTGAGCTGATGCGGCAGTTCTACGACGAGCAGCGGGTGTTCCGTATCACCGGGCAGCGCGGCGAGAGCGAATTCGTGCCCTTCTCGGCGCAGGGTCTGCGTGCAAAGCCCGTGCCCGCCGTGGGCGGGGTGGAGCTGGGCAGCCGGGAGCCTGTCTTTGACATCGTGGTCAGCGCCGCCAAAAAGAGCACCTTCAGCCGCCTGTCCCAGAACGAGACCGCCAAGGAGTGCTACAAGCTGGGCTTTTTCGACCCCGCCAACGCGGATGCTGCCCTTACGGCGCTGGAAATGATGGACTTTGAAGGGGTGGAAAAGGTGCGTGCCCGGGTGCGGCAGAACGGCACGCTGGCGCAGCAGCTGTTGCAGCTGCAAGGGCAGATGGCAAGACTGACCGCCGCTCTTGCGCAGCAGCCCGGCGGCACCCAAACGGCGCAGGACACCGCCAGTCTGACGGCACAGCTGCCGGTGGCGGCGGTTGCCCGCGCCATGAACTGGAACGGAAAGGAGGTGAAGTGAGATGATCAAGGTATGTTACAGCGAGCTGGACGGCCCCAAGGGGCTGAGCCTGCGGCTGGAAGCCGCCGGCCACGCGGGCTACGCGCCCGCCGGGCAGGACATCGTATGCGCTGGCGCAAGCACCCTGATGCAGGCGCTGGTGTACCTGCTGGCAGGGGAGGAGAGCGCCCGCAGTGATGCCTGGGACGAGCCGGAGGGCCCGCGCCTTGCCGTGGCAGCACAGGCACCGGTAGCGCCGTGGGTGCAGGGTGCATTTGAACTGGCCAAGGCAGGCTTTACCCTGCTGGCAGAGCGCTACCCGGACAACCTGCGCTTTGCGGATGTGAGCCGCAGCGGACAGCAGAGCATGATGGACTTGCAGCTGTTTGCGGAAGGTGAAGCCGCACCCGCGTTGAGCCCGGAGCAGACCCGACAGGCGGTGGCTGCGGGCACCCTGAAGCCGGAAGCCCCAGCCGCGCAGCCGGAGGTGCCTCAGCAGACCCCGGCAGAGCCGGAGCCGCAGCCGGAAACACCCGCACAGCCGGAGCGCCCGGCGCTGCCGCCCCTGCCGCTGCCGGTGCAGAACACGGTGCACAGCCTGCACGCCCGTTGGGCGGCAGAGGAAGCGGCCATGCGCCGCAGCCAGCCGGGCTTTGACCTGAAAGCAGAGCTGAAGAACCCGGAGATGCGCCGTCTGATGCAGCTGCCCGGCATGCGGGTGCAGGACGCCTACCGCCTTGCCCACTACGAGGATGCCCTGCGCACCACGGCACAGACCGTGGAGCAGGGGGTAGTGGAGCGGGTGCAGCAGCGCGCTGCGCGTCCGCTGGAAAACGGCCTGCGCCCCGGCGCTGCCGCCTCGGTACGGCCGGACGTAGCCGCCATGACCCGCGCCCAGCGGGAAGCTTTGGAGCGCCGTGTGCTGCACGGTGCACAGATCGAACTTTAACCTGACAGGAGAAAGGAAAAAAGCATGATGAATTTTAACATCCAGCTGTTTGCGGACGCGCAGACCAACACCACCGGCACTATGTCGGTGGAGATGAAGACCTTTTATGAGAAGCGCCTGATCGATCAGGCGGAGCCGCGCCTTGTGCACGACCAGTTTGCGGATTACTACCCTGTGCCCCAGAACGGCGGCAAGACCATCGAGTTCCGCAAGTACGACAGCCTGCCCAAGGCCAGCACCCCGCTGACCGAGGGCGTTACCCCCAATGGTCAGGCCCTGAACGTGACCAGCATCACCAGCGATCTGCACCAGTACGGCGGCTGGACCCCGCTGACCGATGTTTTGCAGATGACCGCTATCGACAACAACGTGGTGCAGGCCACCCGTGTGCTGGCAAGTCAGGCAGGCCGAACCATGGACAGCATCACCCGCGATGTGCTGGCGGGCGGCACCAATGTCATCTACGCCCCGAAGCTGGGCGCAGACGGCACCGAGACCGCCGTTACCAGCCGCAAGGCGCTGGACAAGAGCTGCACCCTGACCCCGAAGCTGTTCTTTCAGGCAGCGGCGCAGCTGGGCGCAATGAACGCCGACCCCATCGGTGATAGCTACGTTGCCATCATCCACCCCTATGCGGCCTATGACCTCAAGACCTGCAAGGAGTTCATGGAGGTGCACAAGTACGCCGACCCCGACACCATGTTCCGCGGCGAGATCGGCAAGCTGGGCAACATCCGCTTTATCGAGACCAGTGAGGCCAAGATCTGGAAGGACGACACCTGCCCGGCGGGTCTTGCGGTGTTCGGCACGCTGGTGCTGGGCGCCCACGCCTACGGCGTGACCGAGCTGGAGGGCGGCGGCCTTGAGCACATCGTCAAGCAGCTGGGCTACGGCGACGACCCGCTGAACCAGCGCGCCTCTGTGGGCTGGAAGGGTATGCGCGCCGCCGAGCGTCTGGTGGAGCAGTACATGGTGCGCATCGAGAGCGTGTCCAGCTACTCTGCCACCGCTGCCGCCAACTAAGGAGGTGCCCATGGCTGAAAAGAATGTGCGCATCCGGCTGTTCAAGGACAACAGCCGCTACAAGGGCGATCTGTTCGTCAGTGTCAACGGCGTGAACTACAAGATTCGCCGTGGCGTGGAAGTGGAGGTGCCGCCCGCTGTGGCCGAGGTGCTGGAGCACAGCCAGCGTCAGGACGAGCTGACCGCTGCCCGCATTGCCGCTGCGGAGAACGCAGCGCAGTAAAATCTGCAATATCAACTCTGCCCGGCTGGGAGAAATGCCCCCGGCCGGGCTTTTTATAAAAAGGATGTGATGAGATGACCATAGGAGAGGCTTTGGAGCGTGCCGAGCAGCTGCGCCCCAACTGCCGCATTGAAACCGAGACCCGGCTGCAATGGCTGCGGGAGGCGGACGCCCTGCTGCGCACAAAGCTGTTTGACTGCGCCGCCGCCGGGGCGTTTGACGCCGTGGGCGCAGACCGTCCGTGGGAGCAGCCGGTGCAGGACGACCAGACGCTGCTGGCACCGCCGCCCTTTGATGCCCTGTACCCGCACCTGCTGTGTGCGCAGATGGATGCTGCCTTGGGCGAGACCGACCGCTACGCCGGGGAGCAGGCACAGTACAACGCCCTGTATGCAGAGCTGGCGGTCTGGCTGCGGCAGAACTACCCGCCCCGCAGCCGGGCGCAGTGGCGCTGGTAAGGAGGTGAGGCGATGGTACTGGCGGACAGAATGCGGCTTGCCAACACCCGGCAGCTGCTGCGGGCTTTTGGCGGCCTGAACGAGACCTACGGCTGCTCGGAAGCAGAGTACAGCGCCGGAGTGAACTTTTCCACCCGGGATTTCCCCGCACTGAGCACCCGCACCCCGCGCCGCAGACTGCGGGCACTGACCGGGCTGAACGGGATGTATCACCTGAATGGTCTGCTGACCGTCTGCGGACGGGATGTCGTTTATACCCCGGACGATGCCGCCGCCCCGGCGGTGACGAAGCTGGACGCCGTGACCGACGGCCGCAAGGCGCTGGTGGGCATCGGTACAAAGATTCTGATCTTCCCGGACAAGCTGGCCTTTGATACGGCAGACGGCAGCGTGACCGCACTGGGAGCACTGTGGACGGCGGCGGGCAAAAGCGTGACCTTTGCCCCCTGTGATGCCGCAGGCAAGACCTATCAGGTGGAGGCCTTTGGCCGGGAGGAGCCCGCCGAACCGGCAGACGGACAGCTGTTTTTAAAGGTAGAGGATGCCGACCATCCGTGGCGGTACGACAGCACGCTGGAGATGTACAGCAAAAACTCCGGCAGCTGGACAGCCATCCCGCTGGAATACTGCCGTATCACGGCGGCAGGGCTGGGCAAGCTGTTCCGGCAGTGGGACACCGTGACCGTGCAGGGCGCAGCCGCCGAAGCGGCAGGGCAGAGCCCGGAGCTGAATGGAGACCAAATCGTGTATGACGTGGGCGAGGACTGGCTGCGGGTGCGCTGCACCCCACAGGGCGAGTATTTCTACGGCACACTGGTGCAGAACGCCGCCGCCGCCCAGTGGCAGAGCATGGACGGCAAACAGCACCGCAGCGTGGAAGCCGCCCAGACGGTATCCATGGAGCGCCGGGTGCCGGAACTGGATTTTGTGACCGAGTGCGACAACCGGGTGTGGGGCTGCAACAGCAAAGAAAACGTTATCTACGGCTGCAAGCTGGGCGACCCCACCAACTGGTTCAGCTACCGGGGCATCGCCGCAGACAGCTACGCCGTCACCGTGGGCAGCGATGGTGCCTTTACCGGAGCAGCTTCCTGCATGGGCTATGCGCTGTTCTTTAAAGAGAATACCCTACACAAGCTGTATGGCTCCAAGCCTTCGGATTTTCAGCTTTCCAGCCTGCGCTGCCGGGGCGTGGCAAAAAACGCCGCCCGCAGCCTGTGCGTGCTGAACGAGACGTTGTATTATCTCTCGCCGGACGGCGTCATGGCGTGGGACGGCAGTCTGCCCACCAAGGTGTCCGGCGCGCTGGACGCTGCAAAGCTTTCCAACGTGCAAAGCGCTGTGGGTGGTGCGCTGGATGGCCGGTATTACCTGCACATCTCCCGGGAGGATGCCCGGCTGCTGGTCTATGATACCGAGAAGGGGCTGTGGAGCGAGGAGGACGTCTGCTCCTGCGATATGACCAGCACCGGTGGGCAGCTTTATCTGTGGGACGGACAGGTGCTGTGGGCGGCAGACCCCACCCGCGAGCCGGACTGGCAGAGCACCGACGGTGTGGAAACGGACATTCCCTTTGAACTGGTCACAGGCGATGTGGGACTGGACGGCACCGAGCAGCGGTACCTCTCCCGGCTGACTTTGCGGCTGGACGCTGAGTGCACCAGCACAGTAGAAGTGGCGGTGAGCTATGACGGCGGCGCGTGGGAGACAGTGGCCTCCCTTGCCGCCCAAGGCAGCCGCCGCAGCTATGACCTGCCCTTTGTACCCCGGCGGTGCGGGTCGCTGCGGCTGCGGCTGCGCGGCAAGGGGCAGATCACCCTGCGCGGACTTGTGCGCACCATCGCCCCGGCAAAGGGAAAAATATGGGAGGAGGATGCCTCATGGCAAGCATGAACGGCCTGAGCAAGCTGGGCCTGCCCAAGTTCAGCGATCACATGGACCCGGAGGATGCCCGGGCACTGCGCAGCTATCTGTACCAGATGCAGGAGCAGCTGCAGTATGTACTGACCAATCTGGATACGGAAAATATGTCCGATACCCTGCGCAGCAAGCTGCAGGGATTATAAGAACGAAAGGAGAATTATATGGCATCCAAAAAGAAGGAGGAACTGCTGCAGCCGGAGGTGCAAACGCAGGCACAGCCCGCTGCGCAGTCCACTTACAGCGCCGAGGGGCTGAACAGCCGCGCCGATGTGGAAAAGGCCATGGCAAACGTCAGCTACCGCCCCGGTCAGCAGGTGACCGATGCGGCCGACGCCCTGAAGCAGTGGCAGCAGAACCGCCCCGCAGACTACCAGAGCAGCTATCAGGATAAGATCAACAGCCTGCTGGGGCAGCTGCTGGAGCGGGAGAATTTTCAGTACAGCTACACCCGTGACCCGCTTTACCGCCAGTACGAGCAGCTGTATACCCAGAACGCCCACAATGCCAGCGCGGACGCGGCGGCACAGGCTGCTGCTCTGACCGGCGGCTATGGTTCCAGCTATGCCACCAGTGCGGCGCAGCAGGCCTATCAGCAGCAGATCGGCGGGCTGGCCAGCGCCATCCCCACCCTGTACAATCTGGCGCTGGATACCTACCAGAGCGGCGGCGAAGAACTGGTGAACCGGCTGGACCAACTGAACGGACAGGAGCAGAACGCCCAGACCCTGTACGACCGTCAGCTGCAGGACTACTACACCCAATTGCAGCAGAAAGGCGAGGCGTACAACGACGTCTATGCCAAGGACTACGGCCAGTATCAGGAGCACCTGAACCGGCTGGACACCCTGCACGGCTACTACACCGCGCAGGAGCAGGCGGAAATCAGCCAGCGCCAGCAGACTTTCAATAACATCATGACGGTGTTGGGCGTCATCGGGGACGTGGTGCAGCTGGCCATTACCGGCACCACCGGTCTGGGCACGTTGGCGGGCAGCCTGCTGAACACCGGGTACAACATCTACTCCGGCAACCGCGCCTACGAGGCCGAGCGCGCCGATACCCAGTGGAGCCAGCAGATGCAGGAAAAGCAGCGGCAGGACGCACTGACCCAGCAGCAGTACGACAACACCGCCAGCGAGCGCGCCTATCAGGATGCGCTGAAGCAGCAGGCCTTTAACAACAACGTGACCAGTCAGAAGCTGAACATTGCCAAGGGCGAGTGGGCACTGAAGCAGGCTAACGCCCAGCAGAAGGCCGCACAGGCCGCCAGCAGAGCAGCGGCTGCGGGCACAAAGTCCGGCAGCGGAAAAACCACCGGCAGCGGAAAGGCCACCGGCAGCAGCGGCTCTGCTTCCGGCGGCAGCCGCAGCGCCGTCAGCGCCGGGGTGCCCTACACGGCAGCGCTGCTGCGCAGTCAGGGCAAGAGCGATGTGGCCATCACCTCCGCCCTGCGGCAGGAGGGCTATACCCCCGCCCAGATCGCAAAGATCCTGCAGGAGATGAATAAATAAGAGAAAAGGCACCCCGGCAAAGCAGCTGCTTTGCCGGGGTGCTGTACTTTTATAGTATCCCGCCAAAAGAAAAAGTCCGCTGTTCAAAACAGCGGACTTTTTGGTGGGGTGCCCAGTGGGACTCGAACCCACGGTCTCCAGATCCACAATCTGGCGCGTTAACCGACTACGCTATGGGCACCACATAGATGCGCCCGAAGGGACTCGAACCCCCGGCCCACTGCTTAGAAGGCAGTTGCTCTATCCACCTGAGCTACGGGCGCACGTTGTTATCCCAATGGGTTCCATTATGGCGGCAGCGCTGTGTCGGCACAGGCTGCGAGAAAAATAATACCATACCCATCGCATTCTGTCAAGGAAAATCTGAAAAAAGTTTCAACTTTTTTGCGCTGCGGGCAAAAATGGCCGTTCCAGCGTGTAGGAATGGCCTTACAGCAGCCACATTCCGGCACAGCCCAGCGCAAAGCCCAGTGCAAAGCCGCATACCACGTCCCGCACATGATGCACCCCGGTAAGCACCCGCAGGCAGCAGATGAGCAGGGCAACGCCCACCATCACGCAGCCCGCGGCAGGGGAGAAATACAGCCACACCGCCGCCAGCACGGCGGCGCTCAGCGCGTGACGGGAGGGCATGGAATGCCCACGACTCTCCTTTGCCACCAGCGGGGTAAAGCCGGGCTGCTCGTAGGGGCGGGGGAAGGGCAGCCGACTGCGCAGCAGCGTGCCGCCCCAGAACACCAGCCCCGGCACAAAGACGGAGCGGGCGATGAGCACCATAAAGTCCAGCGCGGCCTGCTTCTGGGTGAGGAACAGCCGCGAGAGCCGGACGTTCAGCAGGTATAGCAGCACCGGGTAGCACACAAAGGGCACCAGCGGCAGCCACCGATCCAGAAAAACGACCAGCCGCTTTACAGTCGGGTGGGCGCTGAACCAATGATAGATGGGCTTATACTGTTCTGCGGTCAAAGCAGCTCTCCTCCTGTCGGGGCGGACATCAGAAACAGGTGTCCAGATAGTTTTCCACATCAAAGGGCTCCGGGGTGGAATCCTTGCGCAGGTACAGCGGGTGGTGCGGGTGCCCCTTTTTGCTGCGCTTGCCAAAGGTGACCCACGGGATCTTCCGCTCCCGCGTCAGGGCCACCATCTCCCGCATCAGACCGGGCAGGTAGTCCCGCTTTTCGATCAGGGTGCCCCATGCCGCCCACATGGTAGGCTCGGTCTGGGCCAGAACGGCCTGCAGCCAGCGCAGGTTTTCATCGCACAGGGCGCGGTCGGGGGTCTTGTCCATATCGTTGGGGTCGGTGGCGCGCTGGGGGTAGACGTTGAACATGATCCAGCTGTCAAAGCCGTTGGCAGCGGCCAGCCGCTCCACGCTTTTTAAGGTGGGGTCCAGCGCACCGGGCTGGGCGGTACTGGGGTTGATGCCGATGCACACCAACGGGTGCTTGCCCACCCGCCCCAGAACGTAACGGTAGCTTTGGTAGGTGTGGGGCTCGTAATACCAGATGCCGCCGGCGTATTCGCCCGCCTCGAGCACGGGCAGAGAAATGGTCTGCATGATCGTAAACTCCTGTCGGTTTTGAATATCATTCTTATCGTACCTGAAACCACCGGGAAAATCAACCGTTTTAACCCCAAAATACTGCCTTATTTCTGTTTTTGTGGTATACTGGAGGTGTTCCGGTGCGGCAGGGGGACTGCGGCACCGCGCTTCGCTTACAGAAAAAAGGAGTTCTTATGCTGGAAGATTATAAAAGTGCACTGCGCGCAGGGCAGCGCGCCTATCGTGCCCGCATAGCCCGCGGCCAGTCGCCCTATCTGGCTGTTCTGGACGATGTGCTCAAGGGTGTGGATATCGTGGCGCAGGAGCCGCTGGGGCTGGTGGAGATCCCGTCGGACAGTCTTGTGGGCACCAAGACCAGCGGACGGCACACTGCCTTTTCGTATGACTTTATGCCCTTGCTGGAGCCGGATACCGAGTTTGCTGCCAAGTGGTCGAACCTGTGTGACGCGCACTTGGAAGAGGGCATCCATACTCCCATTATTGCCTTTGAGTATATGAACCGGTTCTATGTGCAGGAGGGCAACAAGCGGGTCTCGGTGCTCAAGTATTACGGCGCCGTCAAGATCCCGGGCACGGTCACCCGGCTCATCCCCGCCCGCACCGAGGATCTGGAAAATAAGATCTACTACGAGTTTCTGGATTTCTATAAGCTGTCCAAGGTGAACTATGTGCATTTCTCCAAGCTGGGCGGCTACAGCAAGCTGCAGACGCTGGTGTGCAAGGCCAGCGGCGAGGCATGGTCGGAGGATGACCGGCTGAACTTTGCCGCCTTCTACACCATGTTCCACCAGCAGTTCGAAGCCTTGGGCGGCAGATCCCTGGGTCTGACCACCGGTGATGCGCTGCTGGTGTACCTGTCGGTGTACCGCTACTCTGACACCTACGACGCCACCCCGGCGCAGGTACGGCAGAACCTGGAAAAGCTGTGGAACGAGGTGAAGGTGCTCACCGAGCCCCATGGCGTGGAGCTTTCGCTGGAACCGCCCAAGAGCCCCGCAGAGCCGCTGCTGTCCAAGCTGAATATCTTCAGCCCCAGCAAGCAGCCCAGTGAGCTGCGGGTGGTGTTCCTCCACGAGTACAACGCCAAGATCAGCGCATGGGTGCGTGCGCATGACGAGGGGCGCGATGCGCTGGCCAAGGTCTTCCCGGACAAGGTGTATATCAGCTGCTACGAGGATGTGAACCCGGAGGTGGATGCGGAGCAGGTGCTGGAGGAGGTAGCCCACAACAATGCGGACGTGGTGTTCGCCACCAGCGTGCGGATGTACAACGCCTGCCTGAAGGTGGCGGCGCAGCACCCCAAGACCCGCATCCTGAACTGCTCGCTGAACGCGCCGCACCCGCTGGTGCGCACCTACTACCCCCGCACTTATGAGGTGACCTATCTGCTGGGGATGCTGGCCGGTATCATGACCAAGACCGGGCACATCGGCTATGTGGCGGCAAACCCCGTGTACGGCGTGCCCGCTGCGATCAACGCCTTTGCGCAGGGGCTGAAGAGCGTGCGCCCGGCGGGACGCATCTGGCTGCGCTGGGCCTGCCAGCCCGATACCGCCCATCCGCTGGATTTTACCGACTGCCCGGAGATCGACATGGTCTACGCCCGGGACAGTCGGGAGCCTGCCGACACCAACCGGGACTACGGCCTGTGCCGCAAACTGCCGGACGGCAGCTTACAGCCGCTGGGTCTGCCGATCTGGCGGTGGGATACCTTTTATGTGCAGATCGTGCGCTCCATTTTTGACGGCAGCTGGGACAACGCAGCCACCACCCGCGCAGTGAACTACTGGTGGGGTCTGCGCAGCGGCGCAGAGGATCTGGAGTATCAGGAAGCGCTGCCCAGCGGTACGCGGCAGCTGCTGGATCTGCTGGAAACGCTGCAGGGCTCGGATAATGTGCACATCTTCCCGGAAAAGCTGTATGATAACGAGGACAACCTGCACTCCCCGGAGAATAGAGTTTACAGCCCCAAAGAGCTGATGGAGATGGATTGGCTGGATGCCTGTGTACACGGCAAGCTGCCCCATTACGATGAATTGGACGTCAAGACTCGTACCGTGCTGGCGATCAACGGACTGGACAACGTAAAGGGTCTGGAGAAATGAGCCGGCCTGACCGGAAACAGAATGGAGCATACGAACGTGAAGATTCTTGCCATCTCAGATGTTCCGTCCAAGGCGCTGTGGGACTATGACACCCGCGCCCGGCTGGAAGGCATCGACCTGATCCTCTCCTGCGGGGATCTGCCCAAAAAGTATCTGGAATATCTCACAAACTTTACCGCTGCACCCATCCTGTATGTGCACGGCAACCACGATGGCAGCTACCAGACTCAGGGGGAACCCGGCGGCTGCATCTGCGTGGACGATCAGGTGTACACATGGAAGGGGCTGCGCATCATGGGGCTGGGGGGCTGTCAGCGCTATAATAAAGAGGATACCTACCAGTACACCGAGAAAGCCATGCGCCGCCGTGTGCACAAGCTGAAGCATCAGGCGCACAAAAGGGGCGGCATCGACCTGCTGCTGACCCACGCCCCGGCCAAGGGACTGAACGATGGGGACGACTGTGCCCACAGGGGCTTTGAGTGCTTCAACGAGATTTTGGACGAGTACCAGCCTAAATGGTTCATCCACGGGCACGTACACCTGAATTACGATGCAAAGCTGCCCCGGGTATGCACCCGCGGCAACACCACCGTTATCAACGCCACCGAGCGCTATGTGTTCGAGATCCCGGACCCGACACCGACCGAGGAGCGTAAGACCCTTTGGCGGATGCTGGGGTTCTGAGCCGCTACCTATGCAAAAAAGACACCGCACAGCTGTGCGGTGTCTTTTTTTGTTGGTGGAGCCGTATTGTGGGAATGGCGGGCGCGGCAGCAGTGCGGTGCTGTCTGCGGCCCTGTAAAAGTTACAGTTCCAGCTTGCCGGAAAACTTATTGATGACGTAGTAGGCTGCGCCTTCCTCGGGCTTGACGTATACCTTGCAGGACTGTACGCCGACCTTGTGGGTGGTGCGGTAGTCTGCCTTGGCACGGTCAATGATGTCGGTGATGTTGTACTGCTCACCGCCCATCTCTACATACAGCTCGGGTGCCAGCGGCGGGCGGCCGCGGCGGGCGGGAGCCTTGGTGGATTTGCGGGTCTTGCCCTCGGCAGCCGGAGCATCGGCTGCGGGAGTAGAAACTTTCTTTTCAGGCATGATGCATAACCTTCCTTCTGTATTTGATCTGGTGCAGCGGGGCTGCACCGGCGGGCTCCAATGATCTATCGTAAGGCAGAAGCAGTGCAAAAAGCACAGACCCGGCTGCCCCATACGAACCGGTACGAAACTATTTGCGTAAAGAAGTTGAACCTATAATTATATAATATGTTTTTGAAATTCATTTGTAAAGCTTTTTTTGCAAAAAACATTGTAAAATCGGTAGGAAACAGCGGAATAAATGGCCGAAGCAGTCTTCCGGTGCTTTTTCCCGGGCAGAGTACGACTTTTCGGCAAAACAAACGGCCATTCTCGGGAAAGCCGGGCGGCCCTACGGGCACAAATACGGCGGGCAAAAACGACCTTCTGCGGGGGCAGAATAAGGTGGAACGGAACTGTCGGCACGCGCAGGGGACGCAGCAGATAAAAAGCAGAAGCTGCCGCACCGTATTTTTGTGCGGCAGCTTCTGCTTTTCGGTTTTGATATGTACCCCCAATACTGGGTGTCCAGTATTGGGGGTACATATCATTTTTGCTTATTTCTCAGTTTGTACTCAGAACAGCATTTCCGGTGCTTTCGATTTGTTTAGCAATCATGCTTTCCAGTTCCTGCGTGATCGTTGCACAATTTGCAACACGGTAATTCCAGAAATAAGAAACACCTTCGCACTCTTCCACGGACAAATCGCTGTTGACCAAAAGCAAGCTTTCTGGTGTCACATTCAGCTTTTCGCACAGAGAAGCATACTTTCCATAATCAATGCTTCGACTGGATGATTTGGCTTCTACCCAGAAAAATTTTCCATTGATGGAGAACACGACATCCAGCTCATGCGTGCTCCCTACGGATGCTGTTTCTGAAAGAACCACATTGGAGCAAACCGAAACTTCTGCGCTCTGCTCCTCCTGATAGTGGTTCAGGATCTGCTGAACCTGATGCTCTACAAAAAGTTCCAGCCACTTTCCGCTCAAAAAATGCCGGACGGTTTCATTTTGCGCAAGTTCATAGACGATATTCTGCGGGTAAATCACAATGGCTGCAAAAAGCCCCATTTTGTCCCACGTCTGAGCAATCTCTGAAAGTGTGGCAAACGATTTTTTGGACGCACCCTTTGGGATACGGAACGAAAAAGAACCGTCGCTCTGCATATGTGTTCGGATAAACTGCAAGAAATCCACCACCACCGGGTCGCAAAGAGCCTCGCCTGTTTTCCATGCCATCCGCTGAACAGCAATCGGTGGGAGTTTTTCCGGCACGACCTGCTGAACGATTTTATACCCACAGCGTTCCAGATGCTCCAATGCGGTCAAAGGCTTCTGGATTTTTGCTTTGACTTCGGGCTTTTCTGCTCCGGATGTGTTCTCGGCCAGATAGTTGAACTTCCATCCGTATTCCCAAGCAGGCGAACGGGTCAGTACTCCGACCGCATGAAATCCGCTGTCATGCTCCTCCATCGGAAATGTGAACTTGTTCTTATGAACATTGATTTGGAGCGTTTTGTTTTTTAGTGCTTTCTGATAAGCGGTAAGAAAAAATTCCTTTCCCTTATACGCCAGCTCACTGGAATTATTTGCAGAAAGACCGGCATTTTTTGCCAAAGAGAGGAGCAGACAGGTCGCTTTGGGCAGCTCAAGGATCTGTTCCATCTGCGCAGCGTCCGGAATATTTGCATTATCGGACTGCGACGATTCGTCTGCCGGGATCTCCTTTGCTGGTGCAGAAACCTCGGGTGTCTTTTTTGAAGCAGTCTCAGACTTTCCAGACTTGGGCAAGGGCTTTGGCTCCGTGTAAACTTCCGCAATGAATGATTCATAGGAATCGATGCACGGAAGTTTTCCAGCCGCTGCAAGTCCTACATAGATTGCAGCCGCCCGCGAGGAATCGCCATAATATTTTTTAGAATCCGCTGCGGCAGCAATATCAGAAAAGGCATTATATCTGCTCAGCTGCGCAGCCTTTTCCGGGAACTGCTTCAACGCACGGCAGTAGAGCCACTCAAAAAATGAATCCGGGTGCGGCTCTATCGGATACTCACTTCCTTCCAAAGAGTAGCGCAGCAACTTTCCATTGGTTCGCAGTCGAGTGTCCTTATGGACTTTGGATGGCGCACAGGTCAGAAGGTCAGCGAATGGCCCACCATGTTCAAATACCTTGGCGGCTTCAAAAACCGTACTGATGGGCACATCCTGCGCAACAGAATTCAGACGCAGCAGAAGACGCAGAGAAGAAACAGCCTCACCCTCCGGCTGAGCGGACGCAGAGCTGACTTCCAGAATGGAAACATCCGGGTCTGTTGTATGGACGGCATCATGGACGGCACGGATATTCTGCCGCTTGCTACCTTTTATCCATGTGAACGTCACCGGCTGTTCCTTGCAATAGGGGTAGCCGGATATGGGAAAACAAATGGTTCGTGTTGCCATGAACACCTCCAACTTTTTAGGACAAACAAGTTTATGTAAATCAAGTATAGCACAATCCCGGATGTGCTGCATAGCACTATTTTCTGCTTCCGGGAATCCATCTGTGCAAAAAGTGCCGATACCACAGGCATCGGCACTCAGATCAAAAAAGCGTTTTGCAAAAATGCGCAGCCTGCATCCACCGGACGCAGAACACAAGGGGTTTGGGCACAGCCCAACAAGCATTTTGAATTTGGATTTTGAAAAATCCGATTCAAAAATCGCAAGTTGGTACCAAGTTGCACTGCTTGCGACGTAGATGTTTCCGTCAACTACTGCGTTAGAAATTTTCAGATCACTTCAGCTTTGCGAGGATATCGTCTGCGCTCACGCCGCTTGCCAGCAGCTTTTTCAGCACGTCCTCTGCTTCGGCTTTCTTTGCGGATTCCGCTGCTTTGGTTTCAGCCTTGACCTTTTTGACTTCGATTCTGGCGATTTCCTTGTCGATAGATTTCAGCTCAGATTTCTTGGCTTTCAGGTCAGCTTTCAGCGCATCGATGTTCGCAGTGATGGATTCGATTTCAGCAGTAGCGGCTTCCTTTGCAGACTGCTTTTCAGCAATCTGTGCAGCAAAGTCAACGGTTGCTTTTACGGTCTTGGTCTTGTTCTTGCTTCCTTTGGGACGGGGCATAAGGGACACCTCCAATGTTTTTTGATGGCTTCAGTATAACACTCGTTTTTTATGTTCGCAAGAGGTGCATTTTGTAGAAATAAAAATATATCTATGAGTGAAGCAATAAATCGATTTTGGAATATGCACTGGCGTGGGTCGCTAACTAGTTGAGGAATATCCCCTGCTGGTCGTAGAGTTGTTCAAAGCATTTGGCAACGGCATCTTTTACAGTCATGGATAAAGTTCACCTCAATATGATGGTAGAGAAGTTCGTGCAGTTATGCATACGCATCTGCGTATGATGCAAAAGTATTTTATGATACAGAGAATGTGCAGCCGCGTAATGGCAAAGAATATATTTAATAAAAAAGTATCCTCCATAGTGATAATGGAGGATACCAATCTTTCGACATCGTTGTTTGAATTCTTCTCTTATTTTATCATGGTTATATCTGGGAATCAATAGAAATCCTTACAAATGCATCCCACCTGACCTTAGAAAAAACCTCGCAGAAGCTGAAAGTTTTTTGCACATTGCCCAGTTCTGCATGAAAAATCCAGCAAAAAACGAAGGTGGACAGAATAAGTGGTCAGATGGGTGTCCAAGACGCAGGAGGAAACAGAAATGGCACGACGGGGAGAAAACATTCACAAACGCAAGGATGGTCGGTGGGAAGGTCGATACATCAAAGCGCGCACACAAGAAGGCAAAATCCAGTGGGGCTACGTCTACGGAACAGTCTATGCAGAGGTAAAACGAGTGCTGATTCAAAAGAAAGCAGAGGCAGGCTTCTACAACCTGAAAAGAACCGACCTGACCTTTGAAGTACTGGCTGAGGTGTGGTTGCACTCCCTGCGGAACAGCATAAAAGAATCCACCTATGCGCATTATTCGTACACGCTGCACAAGTATCTTCTTCCGGTTTTGAGTAAAGTGCCCGTTGCGTCCCTTGACGAAAGCTTTCTGGAACAGGCCATGCAGCAAATCATCGCGCCCACAGATGCCACGCACAAGCCGCTGGGAAATTCCTCTGCCCGGGAATGTCTCTCCATGCTGCGCCGTATCTGTAAGTATGCTGCACATTTACGACTGATCCGACCGATGGAGCTGGAAGTAGCGTTGCCCAAAGCTGTCGACAAAATTTCTGTGCCTCTCTCCCCGGCGGAGCAGCAGCGGCTTTATCAGTATGTACAGGAGAACCCCACGCCCCGCAAAATTGGCTTATTATTAGGGGTGGAATTGGGGCTGCGTATTGGCGAGATTTGCGGCTTACAGTGGGGCGATTTTGACCTGAAACTTGGCACGTTGAAGATCAATCGGACGGTCTGCCGAATTTCCTACGGAAATGGACATACAAAGGTAGTCATCCAAACGCCTAAAACCCGCACCTCTCGCCGGGAAATTCCAATCCCGAAGCAGCTGCTTATTATGCTGAAAAAACTGCGTGGATGTGTCAGCAATGCCACATGGTTTCTGTCCGGTAACGAGTCCAAGCCCACCGAACCCCGTTGCTACCGAAAAAGCATCAAGGCATATCTGAAGCAGTCAACTGTCCGGCAAGTACGTCCGCACGCGCTGCGCCATACCTTTGCAACGACCTGTCTGCAGGCGGGGTGCGATGTAAAGACCCTCAGCGAATTGTTAGGACACGCTAACGCCAACATCACCTTGCAGCGCTATGTGCACTCTGACCTGACCCGAAAGCGCCGGGAGATGAACCGAATTTTCTCCCATCAGGTGTCCATGAGGGGCAGGAACGCGCCAAATATAACGTAATGGCGCATAATTTCTACGTTATTCCTCCATTATCACTGTGGAGGATACCCCTTTATGCGGGAAGGGGTGAACAAGGTGGCATTGCGTCTGTTTGAGCACAACGAGAAAGCATATCATGCGGCAGTCCGGATGATGGACCAGTATGGCAAGGCTGCCATTGTTCATCCCACCGGCACCGGAAAGAGCTACATTGCGTTCAAGCTGATTGAGGACAACCCAGAGAAGGTCGTAATCTGGCTTTCTCCCAGTGAATATATCTTCAAGACCCAGCTGGAGAGCCTGAAAAGGAACGACCCGGATTTTCCGTTGGCAAACGTTCACTTTTATACCTATGCCAAACTGATGTGCTGCACGCAGGCACAGCTGGACGAAATAGCAGTGCAGAAGCCTGCCTATATTATACTCGATGAATTCCACCGTGCCGGTGCGGAATGTTGGGGCGAAAGCACGGTGGCTTTATTAAAGTTATGCCCGGATGCAAAATTACTTGGGCTGACGGCAACAAACATCCGATATCTGGATAATAACCGCGATATGGCCGAAGAACTTTTTGATAGCCGTGTTGCGAGCAACATGACCCTTGGCGAAGCAGTCGTCAGGGGGATTTTGCCTGCCCCGAAATATGTGACCACGGTCTACCAGTACCAGAAAGCACTTGCGAAGTATCAGGCGCGGGTGGATAACCTGCGAGCACCGGGCATTCAGGATGTGAACCAGAAATATCTGGACGCGCTGCGCCGCGCTTTGGAACAAGCGGATGGTCTGGATAGGGTCTTTGCACATCATATCACGAATAAGACTGGCAAGTACATTGTGTTCTGCGCCAACAAGGAGCACATGGACGAGATGGTATCCCATGTGCCGGAGTGGTTCGCCGGGGTCAACCCGGACGTGGTGGTGTACGAAGCCTACTCCGATGACCCGAATACCGACAAGGCGTTTACAGACTTCAAGACGGATACGACCAACCGGCTGAAGCTGCTGTTCTGCATCGATATGCTCAACGAGGGCGTCCATGTGGAGGGCATTTCCGGGGTCATTCTGTTCCGACCTACCATTTCTCCCATTATTTACAAGCAGCAGATTGGCCGCGCCCTGACCGCCGGGGACACCGCAGCCCCGCTGATCTTGGATGTGGTCAACAATTTCGAGGGCTTGACCAGTATATCCGGTCTGCAAAGCGAGATGCAGGAGGCGGTTCACCGGCTCTATGCCAACGGTGAGGGCGACAAGATCGTGACCGAGCGGTTCGAGGTCATCGAGCAGGTGCACGATTGCCGGGTACTGTTCGAACAGCTGCAGGCAAGCCTTTCTTCTGGCTGGGAGCACTATTTCTCTGAGGCGAGCATCTACTATGCGGAGCACGGCAACCTGAACGTCCCGAAACTGTATAACACGCCCAGCGGTCTGAGCCTTGGGGTGTGGCTGGTGACCCAGCGCCGGGTGCGCGAGGGGCAGATCCAAGGAAATCTGACCGAGCAGCAGATCGCACGGCTGGACAACATCGGCATGGTCTGGGGCAATCGGAAGGAAATTGCGTGGCAGCATGGATTTGAGGTCGCGAAGAAATACCACGACACCTACGGAAACCTGATGGTGGCCAGAAAGTATGTAGCCCCGGACGGCTATCCCTTGGGACAGTGGATTCTTAAGACCCGGCAGCAAAAGCTGAATGACCGCTTGAAGGAAGAACGCATCGCACAGCTTGATGAGATTGGCATGGTGTGGAGTGTTTTTGATGCCAAGTGGGAAAAGGCTTATGCGCTGGCTGCCGCCTACTATGAGGAAAACGGCAATCTGAATATCCCACGTTCCTATGTGACAGCGGCTGGTGAACGGCTGGGGCAATGGGTCGCAAGCCAGCAATGGGCGTACCCGAAAGGAAAACTGACGGACGAACAAGTCGAGCGTCTCAACCGTATCGGGATGTACTGGGGCAATCGTAATGACCGCCAGTGGAACGAGGGGTATCAGGAAGCGAAGCGCTATTTTGATGCCCACGGCGACCTGAACGTCCCGGCTGATTATGTGTCGCCGAACGGATATAATCTCGGAAATTGGGTCAAGCGGCAGCGCTACACCCGCCAGAATCCTGAAAAAAGCTGCGCTGTCCTGACAGAGGAGCGTATTGCAAAGCTGGATGAGATCGGGATGCGGTGGGAGAAAGCGGATTCGAGGCCGCGCCGGTTAGAACTGGCACAAGAGTCCAAGAGGAAAAGTGAAAACCTGAATGCTTCGGCTAACCACAAAACGGGGGAAGATATCGGTTTGTGTAGTTGATAGCGCAATCCAAAGCACTTGCTGCAATTTGGGTCGGAGAAGTTACGTGAGTCGTAAAAAGAAAATCTGAAGGAGTTATTGGAGAGGATTATGTCAAAGATTCAGCATGATGTGATGTTGAGGGTCGTGAAGATCCTGAATGTTCTGATGATCGAGCTACCGTTTGCGGCTTGCTGGTTCCTGTACTACTCGCACCAGACCTATGCAAATCTGGCATGGGAGGGTCATTTTGCGATTTTAGGCCTGTTTTTTATCCTGTACATTGCACTCGGTAAAATCTACGATGCGTTCTGGATGTCGATGCAGCGGGTCTCTGAGTTGGTGTACGGTCAGATCCTTGGCGCTATGGCAACCGATGGTATTTTGTACATCGTGATCTGCCTGATGTCGGCAAAACTCTGCAATCTGTTGCCGGGTATTGCGGCAATTGTGGGGCAGCTGGTGATGGCTGCGATCTGGGCATCCTGCGCACATAAATGGTACTATACGACCTTCCCGCCGCAGAAGACCGCAGTCGTCTACGATGTGCGTCATGGTATGGAAAAGCTCATCAACGAGTATGGTCTGAGCCAGAAATATGATGTGCAGGTCACCTTGAGCGTGTCGGAGTGCTTGGCAGATCTGAGTATTCTGGACGGCATGGAAACGGTTTTTGTCAGCGGTGTTCACAGCCATGAGCGAAACATTATCCTGAAGCACTGCGTAGGGAAGGGCATCAATATGTTCGTCATCCCCCGTGTGGGCGACGTTATTATGAGCGGCGCGTGGCCCATGCATATGTTCCATCTGCCGATGCTGCGCGTCGGTCGTTACATGGCAAGTCCGGAGTTTTTGTTCGTTAAGCGCGCAATGGACATTATGATTTCGCTGGCAGCACTGATCATCCTGAGCCCGTTGTTCCTGATTACGGCCATTGCAGTCAAGTCCGATGGTGGTCCCGCCTTCTACAAGCAGGTGCGCCTGACCAAGGACGGCAAGCAGTTTGAGATTTTGAAGTTCCGCTCCATGCGTGTGGATGCAGAAAAGGATGGCGTAGCACGTCTTTCCACCGGCGACAAGGATGACCGTATTACAAAGGTCGGTCACATTATCCGTGCCTGCCGTCTGGACGAACTGCCTCAGTTGCTGAACATCCTAAAGGGTGATCTGTCCGTTGTTGGCCCTCGTCCGGAGCGCCCGGAGATCGCTGCACAGTACTGCGAGGAAATGCCGGAGTTTGCGCTGCGGCTTCAGGCAAAGGCTGGTTTGACCGGTTATGCGCAGGTGTATGGCAAGTATAACACCACCCCCTACGATAAGCTGCAGATGGATTTGATGTATATTGCCCATCCCAGCCTGATCGAGGATCTGAAAATTATGCTGGCAACCGTGAAGATCCTGTTTATGCCTGAAAGCACGGAAGGTGTGGCAGAGGGGGCGACTACGGCGATGGGGCAGGAGACGAAGTGATGCAGAATTACAGCGTTTTAATGTCTGTTTATCACAAAGAAAAACCGGAATATTTGAGACAGGCAATAGAGAGCATACAAGCGCAGACGCTCTCCACAAATGATTTCGTGCTGGTATGTGATGGACCTCTGAACGAACCATTGGATAGCGTAATCGCAGCGAAGCAACAGGAGATGGGTGAATCTCTGAATGTTGTCCGCCTCGCGAAGAACGGTGGACTTGGCAACGCACTCAATGAAGGCATCAAGCATTGCAAAAATGAGCTGGTTGCCCGGATGGACAGCGATGACATCGCTTATCCGGATCGATGTGAAAAACAGATCGCTGTGTTTAACACACATTCGGAGGTGAGTATTTGCTCCGGTATCGTGGAGGAGTTTACTATTGATCCGCACACCGTCGATACAAGGCGTGTGCCGCCCGAGACAAATGCGGAAATCGTAGAGTTTGCAAAGAAGCGCAATCCGTTTAATCACCCCTGCGTGATGTATAAGAAATCCGCAGTCGAGGCAGTTGGCTCCTATCAGGATTTCTATCTTCTGGAGGATTATTACCTCTGGCTTCGAATGCTGATGGCAGGATATCAGGGTTACAACATTCAAGAGCCGCTGCTCCATATGAGAGCTGGCTCGGATATGTATTTAAGAAGAGCCGGTTGGAAATACGCCAAGACGCAGGCCAAGTTGTTCAAATTTATGAAACAGCAAGGCTTTATTGGAGAAGGACAGTACATAAAGAGCTGCGTGATTCGCAGCGGGTCGGCGCTGGCTCCCAACTGGCTGCGGAAGTTTATGTTTGAGAGGGTATTAAGGGATGCAGGCTAAGACAGAAAACCGAAATCAATTTGTGGATATCATGCGTGGCATAGCGATGCTTCTGGTTGTTCTGCAACATACAATGAGTGGATGTACGGTCGGAGCAGAAAACACATTTGTGTTTAATATTGCATGGTCCTTGCAGATGCCGTTGTTTATCTTGATTAGCGGATATGTAACGAAATATAGCCGCCCAATCTCTGATGGTAAGGGGCTGTGGAAATATGTGAAGCGTAGAACGGTTGCTTATATGCTGCCGTGGGCTGTATGGAGTTTTTTGGTTAGAGGCATCATCTTTGGAGAGGATAGTTTCCTAAACGTTAAGCATCTCCTGTGGAATATGGATTCAGGTTATTGGTTCCTCGCAACGATTTGGACGATTAGCATGATTTTCGGCGTGGCGTCTTTCGTTGCAGAGCGGGCGAGCAAAGAAAATCTGCTGAAGAAACAGATTGTACTTCTGGGGTGCTACTTGGCAGGAATGGTTCTGCTGGTTGGAATTGGCGTGATTTTAGGACTTTCGTTCTTTGCAATCAAATTGACGCTCTATTATATGCCTTTCTACTATGCAGGATTTTTGTATGGTCAGTTTGATGATAGGATGAAGGAATCTGAGACTGGCAAAAAGATGATTGATAGCGTAGTTGCTATCTGTTTTGTAATGTGGCTGTTCGTTATTCTTAGATTTCCGCTTTATGAGATGTCGGATGGCGGCTTTGCGATTATCTTACGTGCGGCAACATCGTTGGCTGGGTGTATTGCAGTATGTGGACTCTGCAAGGGGATCTTCTCCGAAAAATCGGGGGGGGGTACCCTTGCGTGGGTCGGAGAGCACTCACTGGAAGTGTACCTCACTCACTATCTGCTACTCAGCTTAATCAAGCTGGACGAAGCACCAATTCTATACAGTCCGACAGGGCTGAGCATGGTTCTGGTCAACTATGTGATTACGGTAGCACTTACTGTGATGGCAATAGTGATGATGAGTCAAAATGTTGTGCTGAGATTTGTATTAACCGGAAAGAAAAAGTAAGGGATGTTTTCCTTTGGGCAGGAAAACAAAGCATGGAAATTTACATGATGCACGGCCTGCTTCTCAATATCTTCAAAAGCAGTGCTGTAATCCAATTTAGCAGTATTGAAGGGTATTTACTGGCTGCCGGAAACTTTGCCCTGACAATAGGGCTATGTGCAGTGGTTATCCGCCTGCTCAATCAAAATGTTGTACTCAAGAAAGTATTAAATATTCGATAAATGGTCAAAGGAGAAATGACATGCATCCGAGAGTGCTGATCGTAGGAACAGTTCCATATAACACAAAATCAACGTCACGCGCTTTTGATGCGTACTTTCACTATTGGGAGAAAGAAAATCTTGCACAGATATTCTCCAATACAAAGAAGCCGTGCAAGGGGCATTGCGAGACGCTTTTTCAGGTTACGGATCACCGTGTGTTGCAGCGGTGGATGGGGAAGAAAGTCGATACCGGCGTAATCTACCACTATGATGAGCTTGACACGAAGTGGCTTGACAATGATTTGGAACTCGGCGATGCAAAAGCAGAAGCCGCCTACAAGTTTGGTGGAAAGCATACGCCCCTTACGCATTTGCTCAGAGGAATCCTCTGGCGAAAGAGGTTTTGGTGCACAGAGAAGCTAAATAATTGGCTCGACAACTTCAAACCGGAATGTGTGTTTCTGGCTTTTTCGGATGACTATTTTATCCCGCAGATTGCAATGTATGTCGCCAAGAGGTATAACGTCCCGATTGTCTCCTGCATTGGCGATGACTACTATTTCAATGTGGAGAAAACGCTGAATCCCATCTATCACCTTTATAAATCGACTTATAAAAAATTGATTGATAAGGTTCTGGCATGGCCGGGCAGCGCAATTTACATCAGCGACAAGATTCGGGATAAGTATAATTCGGAATTTGGACTGGACGGCGAAACGGTTTATTTGACTTCTACGGTTCAGCGTAAACCGTTCAGCGTAATTAACAAAGATTGCCCGGTTATTACTTACTTCGGAAATATCGGTATGGGACGCAACAACTCCCTGAACGATATTGGCTACGCCCTTGGAAAAATCAATCCAGAATATATGCTGGAGGTTTATTCCAACGAAAAGGACGAGCAGGTCTATTCTGTATTCAAGGACAATAAAAATGTCAAATATATGGGTTCTGTGCCGTACACGCAGGTTCAAAAGCGCATGGCAGAAAGCGACATAACTGTTATTGTAGAGGGATTTGAGGAAAAGGACATCAACCTTTCACGGTATTCACTCTCTACGAAGGCAGCGGACGCATTGGCGAGTGGTGCATCCATTCTAACATATGGCTCGCTAGAAAGCGGCATCATTGAGTATATGCAGTCAACGGATGCGGCAATGGTTTGTACGAATAAAGCTAAATTGGTGGATTCGATTACACAGCTGATTTCTAATCAGGAAATTCAAAAGAAATACTACGAACAGGCGATTGTGATGACAAGAGAGCATCATAATCTGCAGGCTAGCTGCAAGACCTCAGAAAATGTGGTTGCAAAGGCAATCCAACATATGAAATAAGTGGCAGAGGATACATGGTGATGGAGAATAACTTTTCAATTATTATTTCGACGTGCGACAAGTTTTCGGATTTGTGGGATGCACATGTTTTGCTTTTGAATCAGAATTGGGCAGACCGAAACGTGGAGACGTTTTTAGTAACCGATAAACCCACTGATCGTACTTTTGAAAATGTAACAGTGGTGGCAGCAGGCGAAGGCACGGAAATAACGGAACGTCTGAGAGCAGTGATGCCGCTGATTAAGACAGAGTATGTTCTCTTTACCTTGGATGACTATTTCCTGACGGAAAGGATTTCGACTCAGGCGGTCAACGAAGATATTCAGATCATGGAAAAGCATCAGATTGATTATCTGCGTTTGTTTGTTATGACCATGAAGAGTCTGAGAAACAGAAAAGCTGAGGAATTGGAACAGGGTATTTTTCTGCTGGACAATTATGCAGGTGACTACATTGTCAGTCTGTATGCAGGCATCTGGCGTAAGGATTTTATGGAAAAAACGCTGACGAAAACGCTGAATGCCTGGCAGTATGAGGTTGCGTTGACGAATATGGCACGACAGCTGAATGCCCGTTGCGCAGATAGCCGACGCGGGGAATTCCCTATTCTTGACGTGATTCGTAAGGGAAAGGTGCTGACGAAGGCACGCAAGTATTTCGATGAGAATCCTATTTATAAAGGTGACCGAGAGGATATGCGAGCTAAAGATGAATGGATGCTTGAATTCCGGACATGGCTGCGTGAGTGGCTTCCGAAGCCGCTGTTCAATCTCTCAAAGGCAATCATGAGGCGTAGAGGATATAAGTTCTTTAGTGATAATCAGTGAGGAGTACGAGTGATGCGTATTGTGCAGATCAATGGTGGAGCGAAAGGTAGCACCGGAAAAATCATGATGGGGATTGCCGATGTAGCAAGAGCGCAGGGACACGAGGTGATGTGCGCATCGCCTATCACCACAACAAATCGTGATGCGGGTGAGGATTGCGGCTATTACCGAATCGGAACATTCAATAGTCGCCGAGTAAATGTCGCTCTTGCTCGAATTACAGGTTTTAATGGTTGCTTCGCATGGTTCGAGACGTATAAGCTTTTGAAGAAGATAGATGAATTTAAGCCCGATATCATTCATTTTCATAATTTGCACGATTCATATATCAATTTACCGATGCTCTTTTCATATATAAAAAAACATAATGTCCCGACAGTATGGACATTGCATGATTGCTGGTCATTCACTGGGCAATGCCCGTACTTTACTATAGTAAGGTGCGACAAGTGGAAGACTGGTTGTCATAATTGCCCACAGTATAAGGAATATCCTGCCTCGTTTTACGATAATACGAAAAGAATGTGGAAGCTGAAGAAAAAATGGTTTACCGGCATTGGGAATATGACAATTGTAACACCGTCAAAGTGGTTGGCGGAACTGGCAAAGGAATCGTATTTGAAAGGGTATCCAATTGAAGTAATAAATAACGGAATCGATTTGGACGTTTTTAAGCCAACTCCGAGCAATTTTAGAGAACGCTATGGGATACCGGCAGAAACACACATTGTTTTGGGAGTTTCTTTTGCATGGGGGTATCGTAAGGGACTGGACTGTTTTGTTGAAATGGCGGAAAAATTAGGTGAGCAATATCAAATTGTCCTTGTCGGTACAGATGATGAGATTGACAAGAATCTGCCGCAAAATATTATTTCAATTCATCGAACACAAAATCAAAAAGAACTTGCCGAGATTTATAGCGCAGCGGATGTGTTTGCAATGCCGACAAGAGAGGAAAACTATCCAACAGTCAATATGGAAGCTATTGCGTGTGGAACTCCGGTTGTGACATTTAATACAGGGGGAAGTCCGGAGATGTTAAATGAAAAGGTTGACCGGGTTGTTCCTGTGGATGATGTCAATGAAATGATGAGTGAAATAAAGAATATCTGTACAGGGGTGGGCGATAAAGGAAGAATGAACGGACTTGACAGACTGTCTATGAAGATTAAGTTCCGCGAATATATTACTTTATATAATATGAGGTGCAACAAGTGAAAGTCGTTTTTGTTGTGTCGATTTTGTACATTTTTCTTTATGCGATGTACTTGAATTTGTCTTTTGCGTTTGGAAAGATAAGAGATCCCCGAAGGGATAATATGTATCTATGTATACTTGTTGTTGCAATGGCTGTTTTTGGAAGCAGTATTAATCCTCCTTCACATGGATGGGACTTGTATAGGCATTATCAGTATTTGGAAGCGTTAAGAACAGCCAATTATAGTTTTACTGATTATATGTTCAATTTCGACAATATTTTGGGAGGCGGAACAAGAAGCGGACTATATGGGTTTAAATTATACTTTTTTTTAATGAGTCGGTTCAAAAGCAATAGGTTGCTTCCTTTTGTTACCCTCCTTATTGTATATGGTATATGGTGCTATATTACGCAAGATTGGCTACAGAAAAAGAACAGAACGGAACTATTAGCACCATCGTTTTTGTTTTGCCTTGCAACGATGCCTTACGTGTATGTCAATACAGGAATTCGGAATGGCTTGGCAGCAAGTATAGTGGCGTTGGCTTTATATCGGGAATTTGAAAAGAATGGATCGCCAATTGTGACAGCGATGCTTTTAGTATTCTCTTGCACAATTCACAATGCTGTTATCATAGTAATCCCGTGTTGGATTCTTGCTCACTTTACAGTTAAAATGAGAACCATTTTCATCCTTGCTATTGGACTGGCACTATTGGAGCCTGTTGCACAACTTATATATGCTCAGTCAATTCCGGGTATTTCCCAAGCAGCTAACTTGTATTTACGCTACATAAAATCTGATGCATATTTCTTTTCGTATGGTTATCTAATAGTTGATATTATCTTTATATTACTGATAATCTATGCGTTTTACCAGCTTAATAAAAAAGATAATAGCAAGTCTTTATATAGATTTATATTAATATATGCACTTGTTGTTATGGCACAAATTGGACATTATGATCTAGTTTTACGACCCATGTATGTTCTTGCAATGCTTTCTGGGACCATTGTTAGCAGTTTGTATGACTGTTTTAGAACTAAACAGAGAAAGATGTTAGTCTCAACTGCAATACTTTGTGCGTGGACGACAGCGGTATTCTTACATGGGCCGGCATATTTGTTGATGAGTTACCTGTAGTAAGAACAGAATAATCTGTTTTATATAAAATTCAATGAAATGTATTGGAGGAAAATTAAAATGTCTGCATTTGATAACGCAACCCTTATGATCACTGGTGGTACTGGTTCTTTCGGTTCTACCGTTCTGAAGCACTTCTTGGATTCCGACCTGAAGGAGATCCGTATCTTCTCTCGTGACGAGAAGAAGCAGGACGATATGCGCCATGAGCTTCAGGCCAAGCATCCGGAGAACGCCAAGAAGGTCAAGTTCTACATCGGTGATGTCCGCAATCCTCAGTCCATCCGTGACGCAATGCCCGGTGTTGACTACATCTTCCATGCCGCCGCTCTGAAGCAGGTTCCTTCCTGCGAGTTCTTCCCCATGCAGGCCGTCCAGACCAACATCATCGGTACTGATAATATGTTGCACGCCGCCATTGATGCCGGTGTCAAGCGTGTCGTCTGCCTGTCCACCGATAAAGCAGCCTACCCCATCAACGCTATGGGCATCTCCAAGGCCATGATGGAGCACGTCATCTACGCCAATGCCCGTGTGGCTGCTGAGCGTGGCGGCACCACCATCTGCTGCACCCGTTACGGCAACGTCATGTGCAGCCGTGGCTCTGTCATCCCTCTGTTCATCGACCAGATCAAGGCTGGCAATCCCATCACCATCACCGATCCCAACATGACTCGCTTTCTGATGAACCTGGACGAGGCTGTGGATCTGGTCTTGTTCGCTTTCCAACATGCAAATCCCGGTGATTTGTTCATCCAGAAGTCTGATGCCTCTACCATCGGCGATCTGGCCAAGGCTGTTCAGCAACTGTTCGGCGATACCGGTACGAACATCATCGGCACTCGTCACGGCGAGAAGCTGTTCGAGACCCTGATGACCCGTGAGGAGCGTCTGCGCAGCGAGGATATGGGTCATTACTTCCGTGTTGCTGCTGACAACCGTGACCTGAACTACGACAAGTTCGTGGTCAAGGGCGAGGTACATACCATGGCGGACGAGTCCTACACCAGCCACAACACCGAGCGCCTGAACGTGGAGGGCACTGTGAAGAAGATTCTGACCACTGAATATGTCCAGAATGCACTGAAGGGCATCCCGAATGTCTAAGAAAAAGCTGTTGCTGGTTGGTGCCGGTGGCTTTGGGCGAATGGTCGCAGAGCAGGCAATGCTTCAATACGATTGCGCCTTTGTAGATGATGGACAAGTTGTGGGCGCTGAAATTTTCGGCATTCCGGTGGTTGGCGGTCTTGCTGATTTGCCGGAGCTGCGGAAGGAGTACGGCTTGCTGGTGGTGGGTATCGGCAATAATTGGTTCCGAGCACAGGTGTATGAGAAGGCAAAAGCACTTGGCTATGCGTTCCCCAACATCATTGCTCCCAGTGCCTACATCAGTCCATACGCCAAGTTGGGATGCGGCTGTGTGGTGCTGCAAAACGCTTGTGTTCAGAATGGTGCATCTGTGGGAAACGGTGTTCTGCTGAATGCCGGAACGGAAATCCACTGTGGTGCAGCGGTAGGGGACTACGCCCTAATTTACACCAACAGCGTTGTTCGCACCGGTGCGACTGTGGGAAACTTTACTCGCATCGGCAGTAACTGCACCATCTGCAATCATGCAGCCGTGCCGGATGGCGCAGATATTCCGGACTGCACCGCAGTACATTAAAGAGGTGATAGGATGAACATTCTAGTCACAGGTGCCAAGGGCATGGTGGGAACCGCCCTGTGCAACAACCTGAAAAACATCCGGGACGGCAAGAACAAGACCCGCCCGGCATTGAATATTGAAGAAATCTACGAATATGATTTGGATTCCACACTGGAAGAGCTGGACGAGTACTGCCAGAAGGCGGACTTTGTGTTCAATCTGGCAGGCGTGAATCGTCCGGAGAACCCGGAAGATTTCATGAAGGGCAACTTCGGTTTTGCTTCTGATCTGCTGAACTGCCTGAAAAAGCACAACAACAAGGCAACCATCATGCTGTCTTCCTCCATTCAGGCTACCATGGCTGGACGCTTCGGAAACAGCGAGTACGGACGCAGCAAGAAGGCTGGCGAGGAACTGTTCTTCCAGTATGCTCAGGAGACCGGGGCAAAGGTGGCCGTCTACCGCTTTGTCAACCTGATGGGCCACAGCCGCCCTAAGTACAATAGTGCCGTCAGCACCTTCTGCTGGGCAGTTGCCAATGACGAACCTTTTACCGTCAACGACCGCAGCACGGAGTTGGAACTGCTGTACATTGACGATCTGGTAGAAGGTATGTTTGATCTGCTGGAAGGCAAGGAGCAGCACTGTGAATTTGACGGTGTGGAAACCGTTCTGCAAGCAGATGGTCGTTACTGCTGCGTCCCTGTGACACACAAGGTAACACTGGGCGAGATTGTGGATCTGCTGCAAGAGTTCAAGGCACAGCCGACTACGCTCATGATGCCGAAAATGCCGGATGGCTCCTTTGCCAAGAAGCTGTACTCCCTGTACTTGACCTATCTGCCTACGGACAAGTTTAAGTATGCCCTGAAGATGAACGTGGACAACCGTGGCTCTTTCACCGAGCTGGTACACACCGCCGATTGCGGGCAGGTGAGCATCAACATCAGCCGTCCGGGCATCACCAAGGGACAGCACTGGCACAACTCCAAGTGGGAGCTGTTCATTGTAGTGGCTGGGCACGGTTTGATTCAGGAGCGAAACATCAACACCGGAGAAACAGTGGAGTTTGAAGTTTCCGGGGAGAAGATCGAGGCTGTCCACATGATTCCCGGCTGGACTCACAACATCATCAACCTGTCGGAGACGGAAAATCTGGTGACCGTGATGACTTGTAACGAGATCTTCAACCCGAACCACCCGGATACATTCTTTGAGCCGGTGTAAGAGAAGATACTGGTTGACGTTAGGAGAATTTTATGGAACACAATTTTACATGGAAAAACGATGGGCGCACCAAGGTCATGATTGGCTGCGGCACGCGTCCGGAAATCATCCGGCTTGCTGCGGTTATCAAGCGCTGCCGGGAATACTTTGACTGCTGCGTGGTCTACTACAATCAGAACTGGGACAGAA
>ERZ835109.723-NODE-723-length-35008-cov-4.061111_pt1 | contig 35008 bp, 33 predicted proteins | sample MGYA00519946_ERZ835109 | MGnify/ENA primary metagenome ERZ835109 (study PRJEB31850, sample SAMEA3708771) | human gut metagenome | biome: human gut; feature: human-associated habitat; material: faeces | place: China | collected 2014 ...
ACGATGGAAAGTTGGATTGGGGCATTGTGCAGAACATCGGTGCAATTGCAAACGGAAAAGTTCCGGGCAGAGAATCGGATGACCAGATTATTTTGTATTCCATCGGCGGTATGCCAGTAGAAGACGTTGCATGGGGCAAGACCGTTTATGAAAATGCACTGGAAAAGGGCATTGGTGTCACCCTGAATCTGTGGGATCAGCCGTACTTGTATTAATAGAACATTACAAGAATGAAATAAAATCATCCGCCGCTTTTCAATGGAGAAGGTCTGCTGAAAAGCGGCGGTTCTTTTGAGGATAGAATGGGAGGGAGTTTGATATGGCTGGAAATGTTGCATTTATGTTTCTCTGTACCATCATGGTGCTGGGAATGACACCGGGGTTAGGGATGTTTTATGGCGGCATGGTACGGCGAAAGAACGCCTTAAATACAATGATGTTTTGTTTCGCCATGATGGGAATCGGTATGCTGCTGTGGGTCGCTGTGGGGTATTCGCTTTGCTTTGGCGAAGACCATGGCGGTATCATTGGCAATCTGCACTATGCATTTTTGCAGAACGTGCCGTGGACATCGGACAGTGACGAAGTTCCGCCGATGATGCTGGCGTTGTTTAATATGATGTTTGCTGTCATTTCTCCGGCAATTATTCTCGGCTCGCTGGCAGAGCGAATGAAGTTTTCCAAAATGATGCTGCTTTGCATTATCTGGACGCTGGTGGTCTATTATCCGCTGGCACATATGACATGGGGCGGCGGATTCTTGGATGACCCGATTGGTTCAATTGACTTTGCAGGCGGAAATGTCATTCACATCAGCACGGGTGTTTCCGGTCTGGTTGCCTGCATGATTTTGGGCAAAAGAAAAGCAGGAAACCGTTTCTGATTTCCTGCTTAGTGGTGTCGCTGGTAGGCGATTAGTATTCAGTTTTGAAGGTTCGGGTCAGGTTGGCTCGATGATGGAAAGCTGTCTAATAGCTTAAAAGTTTTTGTTCGCAAATTTACTTGTAATTCCAGTTTCTGTTTTATAAAATCCAAAAATCAGAAAAATAATTCCAACAACTACTCCTGCAAATACGGTAGTCTGTGTAGAAATATTAAGAAGAAGTAAGGATATACACAAAACGATTTCTACCAAACCTAATGTTTTGCCAATACCAATAAAAATATTAGGTGCTATGCTTTGTGCATAATCCCAATGCTCTTGTGACTTCCGAGATGTAGGCGTATTGTATCCGTTACCGGATGTTATATCTTTTACCGGGTGCTTCTTTAAGATATATCCTACAAAAACCATAACAAAGGGTATGATGAAATTCAAAGCAATCAATCCATACATAAAACCATCTCCTTAGATAGTGTTCGTCATTAGCTTTATTATACTACGGGCAGTCCTGTTTTGGAATAGATAAATTGTAAACTTGCTGGACGGGAACAGCTTGCAGCGCAAGGTGTTCCCGGGCGGCAAGTCCACAAAGGGGTAGCTGGCGCAGCCAGCGCAGGGGAAGTGTAGCGTCCCCTGTGATGATTGGAAGCAGCCGCAACGGTGCTGAAAATCATCCGCTTTCCGCAGGAAGCCCCCGGCAGGGCGCAACACACTACCTTCAGGTGGTGTATAGTTGCGCCCTTACTCCGTAAGGGATTCCCCGGCTACCCGCCCTTTCACGCTTTCTGCAACTATTTCCTTCATGCCACTTTGAGAAAATGCCTGTTTCAGAATGTCCATCACATCCTCGTCTGTCAGCACTTCCGGCCTTAAAAGGAAACTTTCCAGCATAGCTCCTCTGGTACAGAGCCGGTGCGTCCGTTCCTTCCGGGTAAGCTGCTTCACCTGGTGTTCCAGTATTTTTTCTTCATGCTGCGCCCGCCGCAGTCTGGCTTCGCCTTTGGCAATCTCCTGATTCAGCTTTTCCAGCTTCTCATTTATCATGGCAGCCCTCCTTTGGGAAGCAGCGTGTAAATGCGGTTTGGTTCTCCCACACCCCGGCGCACCCGCAGGATAAGCCCGATGTCCTCCAATTCTTTCAGGGAACGCTTCACAGTGACGGGGCTGCGGGAGAGGGCTGCCGCTAATTCCATGATAGGAAAACGGACAAACAAAATGCCGTTGCTATCCTCTATCCCTGCCGTAAGGGTGGTGTTCAGCAGACGGGCATACATGACTTTTGCTGTGCTGCTGATCGGCAGCCGAAGCATTGCGGCGGGTAGCGGCATACAAGGCGGCAGAACCGTGTCTGCGCTCATAAATTCAAATTCCATTTAACTGATTTTCTCCTTTCGCTTGGCTCGTTTTGACAGGTAATGGGGGCAGTCTATCACGACAGCCCGGAAACTCTGCTTGCACTTATGCTGGCACTTCCGGCACAGGTCGTTGTAGGCCACACGCCCCCGGTCATTGAGGAAGAAGGAAAGCTCCAACTTCCGTTTCTTGCTCATTCTCGGCATAGTGCCTCCTATCATAGAAAATCCGCCCATTTCAGCCGTAACAACGGGAACAGGCGGATAAAGGTTTTTGGTGTCATGTTTCGGGGCGATTTTCAAGGAAAATACGGCCATAGAGCCGCTTTGAAATGCCCCATAGTATTACGGACGGGGCAGACTACACCCCGCCGATTTGTCGTGTTTGGGTAGCGTTTTGGTATCAGTTCTGCCGGGTTGTCCTGCTGTCGTTCCTGCCCCTGAATCTCACAGCGGCGTTTCGTTCCCGTTGGTACGCTCGCTGCGGTCAAGGTTCCTCCATTTCCTTGCCGCAGGTCGTTGCGCTACATCGCCGGGGAGCATATCCCATCAGGCCGGTCATTCGATTGGAATAATCCATCGATGAACTGACTTAATCATAGCTCATTTTTGAACCCTTTCCCGTATGTCCAGAAAGTAGGAATACCGCCCCAAAATCGAAAATTTCCACGATTTCGGAACGGTATGGTATAATGACTATATATGCTCGAAAACCACATGGGAAGGGAGTGGCAAACCGATGAAAGACCATGTTTCCTTGCAGGAACGCCTGAAAGATTTACGGGTGGAAAAGGGCTTGAAGCTGGAAGAACTGGCGGAAAAGACCGGCATTTCAAAATCTGCTTTAGCCAGCTATGAAAATGAAGAAAACCGAAATAAGGAAATCAACCACGGCAACCTTATCACACTGGCAGACTTTTATGAGGTGTCCATCGACTATCTGTTCTGCCGGACGGAAAACCGGGAGCAGATCAACACCCCGCTGTCCGAACTGCATTTGACCGATGAAGCCGTGGCGCTTCTGAAAAGCGGACGGATCAATACCCGGCTGCTGTGCGAGATGATGTCCCATGAAAAATTTGCGGAGCTGATGGCTGACGCAGAAATCTATGTGGATGGAATGGCTACCATGCGGTTCCATGACATCAACAGTGCGCTGGCCGCTGTCCGGGCAATGATACTGGAAGAACATCCCGAAGCTGCCGCAGACCGTTCCCTGAAAATTCTGGAAGCCGGTCAGATAGAGGAAGAAGATTTTTTCTGCCATGTGACGCACAAAACATGGGACGTCATTCTCCATGATATACGCAAGGCGCACGAAAATGACAGCGAAAGTGCGCCGGATACCACGCCTGCCGATGAACTTATACGGGAAGTACAAAAGGCCATGCAATCTCCGGGGGACAGGGTTCAGCAATTCACGGAGATATTCTGCAAGGCGTTCCGGCTCAAATATAAGCGGCTCTCACAAGAGGAACGAAGCCTTTTGAAGAAGCTGTTCAAGAAATCCCCGCTGATAAAACAGTCTGGTATGAACTTCCGGCGCAGGCCGTGGAAATAAAAACAGCCGTTGTAGGATTTTGTTCCTACAGCGGCTGTTTTTATTTATGAATCTTCTCCAACAAAAGACAGGATATTTTCATCAGTTTGTAATGTAATTGTTGCGCTTTCTGAATCATCAGAATAAACTCTTGTTCCATATACGCCTGTAACAGGCTCCTCTAAATTTTCAAAAGTTAATCCGAGTTTCGAAGAAGAATTGTCAATCTTTTCAAGCGAATATGTACCTGTCCATTCTTGTTTATGAGTGTTATCTGTTAAGATAAAACTTTTTTCTTCAAAACTCAATGTCAAATCCAATACTGGTATGTCATCATGCACTGAACCTGAGAATAACATATTACCATCTAAATCAGTAATAAATTCTAAAGACCAGTTATATGATGATACCGACCGAGTTTGGGAAGAATCACACGAACATAAGCCTACACACATAAAAAAACATACGCATATTGCCAATAACCGTTTCATTTTACCTATTACCAACCTTAATTCACAACTGTTTTGCATTTAATTAGGGAAGTGTCACAGGGTAAGAAATAGCGAAAGCTCCACCGCCTGCCAAGGCATTATTAGCGGTAGCAACACCAGAAACAGAAACCGTTCCCTTATCTCCGCTATTACCTGTTCTTCCAGTATCCACATCAGTTTCGATTGTTTCTTCACCGTCGGCTAATTCTGCAAATGCCGTATTGGTGGATTTTTTGTTCATAAGCACATTAACTGTACCAGTCATACCAGTGAACTCCGGTTTTGGAGATTCATACCACGGTACATACAACTTCACATGAACTTGAATCCCATCATCCTCATCATAAGTTGCATAAGAGTTAATACGAACATTAGCGACTGCTCTTTTGGTGACACCATCGGAAATCATAACATCGGTTAAGTATCCGTCATATTCTCCAATGACTACCGGCTGTTGAGTATCCGTTATTTCCGTTGTTGTTTCCGCTGCAAAAGCAGGAACCGCACTCACAGCAAAAAGCATACAAAACGCTACCAACGAGGTAAACAATCTTTTACTAAATTTTTTCATAAACAATGCTCCTTTCTAAAATGACCAGAACCTACATTTTTTGTATTCAGTTATTGGCAATATGCTACTAACCTGCAAGCACACTCTCAAATCATAAAATGTTTCAAATGTACTTGTTTTATTTTATGATAGCACTTATTTACATTGGGTACAATAGAAAATATACACCATTAAAATTTAATTTTTTGTGCAAATCGAATCAAATATAAAATTATATCGCTTTAGATATTGTCCTGTTCTAATTTAATCACATTCATAATACCACAATTCAAGGCTTCACAAATGCGAACCAGCGTTTCCATGCTGATATTCTTTCCCTTGCCCATGTTGGCAATCATATTTGTGGTAAGACCGGCGGCAAGCCGCAAATCCTCTTTCCTCATGCCACGCTCTTTCAGTGTGTTCCATAGTGGCTGATAACTAATGTGCATAGGCTTCCCGCCTTTCTTTCCATCGTCAAGTGTTTTATACCCATTATAGCAGAAATCTTGCGTTTCCACAATATTTCTTGACTACACCGCCGGTTCCGTCTGGATTGTGCTTTTCCTTTCTCCGCTTTTATTACATCTAATTAGCCATGAGCTGGGACAATAGCTGGGACTTCCCGGATGCTGCAAACAAAAACTTTGACCGCTGCTTTAATGAAAAGATTTATCCGCAGGTTGAAGAGATTCTTCGTAACTACGGTGAACTTTGCCTGATCTGGTTTGATATGCCAATGACCTTAAAAGAACACCAAAGCCGCGCACTATTCGATGCTATCAAGAAGTATCAGCCTGACTGCCTGATCAACTCACGTCTTGGAAACGGTGCTTACGATTATGTATCACTTGGCGACAACGAGATTCCAGATTCTATGCCTGAGAACACTGAGTTTGACCCAGCTTTGATGAACGGCATTGACGGCTTCAAGCCATCTCCATACGGACTGTATGAGACTGCTGCTACCATCAACCGCACATGGGGCTTCTCTGCTCACGATCAGAACTGGAAGAGCCCAGAAATCATTGCTGCAAACCGCAAGAAGTTAAACGGTATGGGTATCAACTACCTGCTTAACGTTGGACCAGACGGACTTGGCCGCATCCCGCTTGCCAGCCAGAAGATTTTGCGTGAAGCTGCAAAGCTGTAACTACTGGGACAGGGACATTGGCCTTTATCCATTTTTCCACAGAAAACCTCGTCCGACATAGTCGGGCGGGGTTTTTCAAATTAACATACATCAACACGCATATCAAGAAGTTTCCATCGCGACAGTGGCACTGGCTCTTTACCTGTCACCGTGGTTGATTTTGATTGACATTGTATACTAATTTGATTATACTTAATGTAAATGAGGCGATATTTATGGCAACAAGTCCAACTCAGATCAGAATTGATGCTGATTTAAAAAAAAGAAGTTACCGAACTATTCTCTACACTTGGCTTAGATATGTCCAGTGCTGTCACATTATTTTTACGTCAATGTCTTATGCATGACGGGTTGCCTTTTAAGGTTGAAGTCCCGAAGTACAGTGATAGACTCCTATCTGCAATGAATGAAGCAAAAAGTATTTCTCATGATCATGACATCCACGGTTACAATAGTATGGACGACTTAAAGGCGGCACTTGAAGAATAATGTACGAAGTACGTTTTACCACAACTTACAAAAAAGTTACAAGCTGATGAAAAAAAGAGGGCTTGATCTCTCTTTGTTAGATGATGTCTTCGATTTTGTATTTTTAGCAGAATAAAAACTCTCTCTCACAAGCCAAGAATGATTCGTGAGAGGGAGCTTTTCTTTATCTGCTTCAATTATTTTTCCTCACTCAATATGCTCTTGAATCCAGGTCAACAACCCATTATTGTCCAATGTACCAGCAGCAACAGAAAGAATTACTGTCAACCACCGGGGCACTAATTAAGCCACCATCTCTATCACAGCGGATGCACGAAAAAATCAGCCTGAGATAACTTATGTTTAAAGGCATAAGTTATCTCAGACTGACTACGAGTCAACAGTTAGTTTTTTGTGGGTATATTGATTATCCAACCAGCTTGTATTCTTTTAAAAGCTTGTCGCGATATTCTGCGTCATCAGAGGCCTTTTCTACATCGCTATACTTTTTCTCAGCAAGAAGAATTTTTACCAATTTTGCCATCAGATCAACACCTTCTACACGACCTTCTGCACGGCCTTCCGCAAGACCTTCTGCAAGACCTTTTTTAATACCTTGGTTTTCAATAGCTGTACTCAAGTTACACATACGCTGCACCTCACTTTCTAATTCTGCAGTCATTGCAATATTGTACTTTTTACTCAACACATTTTTCTTTTCATCAGGCAATACCGATGGCGAAAAAAGTGTATTTAATAAATTTAATATACTGCAGTCTGCATCATTCTCTGGTTCTCCTAGACTGAGAATGATTGTCTCCAGCAAATCATACGCTTCTTCCTTCACATATGTATTACCAATTACTTGATCCTTCGTCATGTGGTAGCGAGTCATTTGATTTTTTCTGCACTCAGGAGTTGATGGGCAAATCCAAATCGAATAAACTTTTTGAATTTTCTCATAATGCTCACCTATAAATACAGAATCATGCTGTTCTGAAATCATTCTTGCACAATAGTATATTCCACGAGTTACAAGTTCATACCCAGGCTTATCGTTCGTTTGGATTTCCAAATTAATAATTAGTTTAATTATTTCTCCATTTGTCGGTGCAATAGCAGTAAAACGAACGTCATAATATACAGTTCCCTCGTTAACAGAACTGGACTCTGAATTCATTTTCGTTACCTGTTCATCACCATTTACCCTCTTGCTTCTGTTTAATTGATCCTGATGAACCGCATGTTCTGAAATCTCAACTTCCCCAGACAAACAATGTTCCGCAATATACTCTACACTATAAGGATAAAATTCTTTCACGCAGGTTTTCAAAATCCATGCATCAATCGCCTTAAATGCAAGCAGCTTTTTTGCGCATCGATCATATTGAGCCTTATCAGCAACCACGTCTATCACTTCTGCAAGATCAGTCTGCCTTTCCACTGGCAATCACCTCCATCTTCAATGACTCACAAAAGACTTTCATCTCATATTGTATTTTTATATTAACATACATCAACATGCATATCAAGAAATTTCCACCGCGACAGTGGCCCTGGCTCATTCTCAAATCATCTCGTTTTGTCGCTACAAATACTTATTAAACCACCGTACCCAATTAAATGTCCACCGTTCCTGTCACCGTGGTCAGTTGACTTGTGCTGCTGGAGAATTTTGCAAAGTCTCTTCGATATATTTGTTCATCGACATCTGATGTTCAGTTGTATAAATAAATATTTTTTTGTGAAGCTCCGGAGAAAGCCGAATATTGAAACTTCCCTTAAATGCTACTTCTGGCTCTTTTCCTTCAGCCTTACAAGTCTCCAGATAATCATCAACAGCACCATGAAAATCATCCAAAAGTTCTTTAGCTGTTTCACCTTCATAGGAAATCAAAGAGCGAATCCCCATAACTTTTCCGAAAAAAATACCATCTTCTTCTGAAAACTCAACGCTTCCAACGTAACCCTTATATTGAATCGTATTATTCATACAAGTCCCTCCTGTTCCAAAATTTCTAACAACTGTTTGACCTGATACGTTTTTAATTCTTTTTGCGGATGAGGTTTGTGGAGCAATATACTTCCATGCTCATCACTTACAAACATTACACGGGAACCACTTGTTTTTCCCTTGTTCGAACGAACATAATCCAAATATTTTAACAGCGTCTCAGCATCGTCAAATGTGAAATCTTTTGGCTTCGCCTTAAGGCGTTGAATAAGTTTTTCTTTTTGTCCCATAACATTTCCCTTCATTATCCATATTATACATGATAAGCAAGATGTTTGCAACTAAAAATAGTTGCACATTCATATTTTTCTTAGACTATTACTTCATCTATTTTCTTGCCGATATTTGTGCCCCCAAAAAATGGCCGCCGTTCCTGTCACCGTGGTTGAAAAATAGCAAGTCGATAAGTCCACATGTCGATTATTGTGCCAATGCCCTAGTGGGCTGATACTGTTCGTTTCTTGGCGAGACTGGGGTCAGGGCCGACCAGCTGTGTGCAGCTGGCAGACCTGACCCCGAAACATTCGTGGAGCAAAAGAAAAACCAGTCCGTGTAATAGACTGGTTTCTGTATTATTTGGATATTTTCTTGACACTCTTTAATAAATCTGGAACGATTTTTTTCCCTAATGCAAACACTCCACCAAGTGTTATAATTGTCTTTCCAATTCTCACACCTTTTTCAATATTCTCATATTCTTTTTCGTCCAAATTTTGTTTTTCAAATCGTTTCTTTTTCTGCATTTGCAAGCCCCTCCAATAATTTTTCTCCTGTGACCTCTACAGTTATAGAGTCATATTTCTGTGCTTCTTCCATGCAAATTTCTCCTTCTATTTCTACATATTCACTCGCATGATAATAGAGCATATCCTGATCTTTATGATGCAAATACCTCATAGTTTTCAAATTAGCAAAGTTAACCTTTTTCATTTCTTCCTGCGCCATTTCATATATCTGATTTGCAGATTGAGACACATCACGCAAAATATAAGATGCTGCTATCATCTGTGTGGCCTGCAAATACAATTCGTAATATTCTTGAATCTCTTCAAATTCCTTGTCCTTTCCTCTTAAATATCCGTCATGTTGTAACTCTTTTGCCACTCTTAATATTATGCTACTAGGAATAGGTTCGAATGATTCTACTTTTCGTTTGAATGTCTCAAAAATCTGGCACTGAGCTTCAATCAAAAATCCTTGTCCCATTTCTATTGCTCTGGCGCGGTCTTCTGCTTGCTGATTTAAAGCCAGAAGAATCTGTTTTTTCCCGGCCATTAACTTTCCTATTCGATCATCTTTTTGTCCTTGTTCGATACGCTCTACCGCACGATAAGTTTTTTCTATGCGCTCAGATAATTCACCAATCTGTCTTTGTAAGCACATACTACTATATACATTCGCTATCTGATCAAATGGGTTATTCTGCAAATGGGTTTCTTCCTTAATGGGAAGATTACTTACAAACTCTCTTTTTCCACTTCCAAGCTTTTTATAAAGAGTTGGCCACATTGTACCTGTTTTGGAGTTTTCATTGATGAAAAGCTCTCCATTGTTAAAAGCATCCTTATACTTAAGTGGTATCTGCACAACATATTCCGCTTTCTTTTCTATGTGGTGCAAGGCATCCGCTATATTAGCATACTGCAAGATACTATTCACAATTTCCGAGAAGTTGATTTCACCCGTTTTCTTTCCATCAAAAATATAAAGTGTTTTTTGATTAATAGAGCGTTCATTTTGCATTCCTTCATTTGAGGAGTTTGTTGTAATCTTGTCGTTGTCTTTTATATCCATATACTCAACCCCACTATTTCCTCTTTTTGGTTTCAATTATAAATTGTAAACAAGTCAAATTCAATACAGCAAAATTATCATTTTAATCATAAAATTCACTTACTTTTGCAAAAGAAAAAACCAGTCTGCATAGATTATCGCAAACTGGCATTTTTCATCCATTTTCTATTTTTCAATCCCATCCCGGTACACCACCCAGATGTCCGTTTTGCTATACACCACCACATGGTCTACCATGCTAATCCAAAGCCGCTCATCAAACTCCGTGATGGGGGATTTCATTTTTTCAAGTGTGCTTATGAAGTAATCAATCTGTACGGCCCTGCCAACATCCTGCTCCGAAGAAAGCACCTGCTTTTCGAGAAAAACCAGGTACCTGACCCCGTGTATACATACCTGCTCCCACAGTGTACTTGTTTCCCAAATCACATCTTGTTTTTTCCTCATGGTGTATCGCTCCTTTCCGTTTTCTGATACATTACTATACCAAAAGTTTGGAAAATAGCAATTCAGCAGATGTACTGAAAACGAATGGGATATGCTGGGCATAGTAGGCATACGAGAAGAAAAATGGATAAAAGAAAAGCCATGACGAAACCTCTCTCGTCATGACCTTTCGCAACACTTGCTTATCATTTTGCAACACCAGCTAAATGAATGGATACACTGTATTCAGATTCATCTCCACTAATGTTGGCACCATTGCATTCTGCATCAGTGCCTTCCATCCATACATAAATCTGGAATTTCACACCGTTATAATCAACATCTTCAGCCACTTTATGGCTTCCTGCTGTAGTTGGATCATAGTATTTAGAACCCTCTGATCTATTAATAGCCCACTCAGCGATATTGTTACCGCTTATATGTTCATAACTTGCAGCTTTTGTACTCGATTCATCATTAACAACAGTCCATCCCGTTAAGTTATTATCTATTGAATAGACATCATTACCATGACCTGTCGGTTCTACCGGAGCATATACAAATTTTAATTCATCATTTATTACGATGCCAACTCTCAGACACGCTGCAACTTTATCCGTTACAGGCACTTGAACGCCATTCACAAGTCTTGTCACTACAATTGCGCCGCCTTCTGCATCAGCATCAAGATACACATCTGCACTTCCAGTATCTCTAATGGTGTAGAGCATAAATGTTTTCACATTGTAAGCATAGTAATCTTTTCCAGCATCTGTATACTTACCATCATAAACACCATATTCATCTCGAACTGTAAATGTTGGCTGCTTATAGGTTTGAACTTTAGTCAAATTGTCAACCCATTTTCGCGGCACATACCATGTATTGATATCATCTGTTGATGCTGGGGTAATCGGATGCCCCTCTACCGCTACAAGAGTCGATCCTGAACCGTGATCCGGCACTAACCCTTCAACAATCTGAAGAACCGTATCATCAGAAACCGCGCTGATTGTACTCGTTGTACCCTTAACTGTTCTGTTACTAATAAACCATGCATATGTAGATGTTGATAATGCAACCGCAGACACAGCAACCATTAAGATAGCAGCTATGAGCTGGTGCTTTAATGTTTTTACATTTTCTGCTAACTGCATAATTTACTCCTTATTAAAAGATAAGGCAGAAAACAGCTTCCTGCCCTATCTTTCATTTCATGCCACAACCATGAAATAGCTTTTTAAAATGATATTTGCTGTTTAGTTAGCAGCTGCATCATCAGCGGTAAATGTAATTGTTGCTGCGATAGACTTCAATGCAGAAAGATTGCTCGTTTTTACATCATCATCTGCTCCATCATAGTACGCATATACTTTTACATTCTTTGCTTCTCCCTTGCTGATAGTATCAGCTAAAGTTGCATTTGCGGAAGTCTTTACTCCTGTAATAGTTCCTGCACCCGTAGCAGTTGTTACGACATTGCCAGTTCCATCAAGGATAACTGCATTCTCGCCACATACAATCAAAAGACGAAGAGCGCCATCGAGATCGCTGCTCTGTGTGTTTACAAGCGTAACACCATTATCTGCGACTCTCAGATTTTTAAAGGTACCCTCTGTCGTTCCATCTGTACCAATCTTGAATTCTTCAAGCAAATAGTACTTCTCTACATCTGTATCCTTAACTGTAAAACGGGTTTGTGTATTTTCAGTAGCTGCGTCTTTATCAGAAGCATAAGCAGATTGCCAGGTAATCTTATCTGCAGTCCAAGCTGTTACCTGAACTGGGAACAGTTCTTTATCTACCTGTGCATCATCACCGCCAACACCATAGGAATAAGATGTTCCAGTTGATTCTGTGATTGTTCCTGTTCCAGAAGTGATTTTCAGGAACGGTGCATTAGACTGCGCACTGATTGTGCTAATTGTTGCATCTACATTATTATTACTTACAAACCAAGCATAAGTACTTGATCCGAGCGCTACAGCGGCAACGCATACCATGGCAACCGCTGCGCCAAGCTGTTTTTTAAGAGCTTTTACGCTTCCTAAATTTTCTTTCTTCATTATAATTTCCTCCAATCCTTTACGGCTGAAATGTATATTTCCTTTTATCGGACAAGACTTTTGTACTCAGATCAAGCTCTCACCGGGCCCGGTTAATTGAGTTATCTCCTCTGCCGTTTTCGGTGAGGATATGATCTCAATACAAATCTATCTTTTGTTCGGTCTTTTTTATTATTCAGCCGCTGGAAAATTCCCTTGTGGAATCTCCCCCTTATATATAATCGGTGGTTGTGGCACCGGTCATACCAAACACAAATTTTCGCTAGCAACAATCTAACCACTGACTACTGACTACTTAATCCTTATTTCTTCTATTTTCCCAGGTGATTACCCTGTCACTGTAATAACTGTCGTTTGGTGCTTCGTTTCCGGCGGCATCAATTGGCTTGTCGTCAAACAGTGTATCTTTAATATCGGTAACAAATTTCCATAACAAACTTGACTGATCGTCGTAGTCTGAGTCTATATTCATGCTAAGCTCGACGCTTCCTCCGATAATGCGGTCTACGCATTCTGGATCGTCGCCTTCCATCCATATTACAATTGTATATTTATCTACGTTTCCGACAAGGAAATTTGTTTCTTCATAGCTGCACACAATCGTGTCGGACTCAAAATTTACGCATCCTTCTTCTGGCTCTCCATTTGCAGACGGTTCTGCATAAACAGTGCGTTCTCCATTTCTCCAGACTGCCACTCTTACAGCTTCTTCTGCACCTTTTGAGCATGAGTCAAGTGTAATGGATGCAACATAGCCTAAATCTTCCTTTCCTGCATTTCTAAGATAATAGGTGTACGCCATATAGTTTTTTCCATTATGACCGCCTTCTATGTCATCCACATCTTCAGGAATATCGTCAATTGAGATGTTTGTCGCATCTTTTACTGTGCTTGCAGTAAGTCGTGCTGTCGCACCCTTGAAGTCTCCATTATCTGCTATACTGACACCCTTTCTGTACAGCTCCAGTCGGTTCAGGTTAATAGTGAAGTTGCCCATTTTCTCCTGCATGAATGCAGTAATAAAGAGAATGCAGACAACTAGCATTAACGTTAATAGAAGTAACTGCAGCTTGTCAAGACGAAGCAGGGCAGCTCCAAGTTTTCGGCGCTTTCTATGAGGCATATACATGCTGACGATATCTTCCATATCTTCTGGCTTTAAATCGTCACCATATTTTTGCATCAAAGCTTCAAGCTCTTCGATACGTATAATTTGATCCGTCTTTTGTTTTTTATTTTTTCTTAGTTTCATGACATTTACAGCTTATACCTTTTCTTTACATAAGCCACATATTCCTGCATCTGTTTGCGCTCTTCAAGGTCTGCAAAGCGCAGCTGAATACCTGCTACAAAACGAAAAGCACCGCCTTTTGGCAGTTCACGCATCCAGCAGACAACTCCTACCACATCATGTGATTTCTGTCCGGATGATGCCGTTCCTATTCGGGGCAGCGTGAAGATACAGCTTTCTCCAACATCAAACCAATGGTTCATGTAAACAGCAAGACCATTGTTGGAAATATCCATTGTCTGTCCCTGCTCCTTATCTATTTCACCATCTGAGTTGAGTGCCCATGTATCCTGCATGAATTGAACTGGAAGTTCAATCTTCATACGGACATCAATACGTTTGATTAACTGTCGCTGCTCTGTGACACGGCGAACCTTCCAATAACGGCGTATACCCTCTTTTACCGTATCATCTACATAGCCTGCAATGATCTGTGCATTATCGCCATCTCCATATTGGAACAGCATCTTCTGAGTATCTTCTGGAATCAGCGCCTTTCCTCCAACCATTGGAACTGATACAAGAAACGCTGACTCGTCAATCGCCTTATTAAATGTGCATACCATATTAAATTTTGGTTCCTGACCGACTGGTGCGTCATATGCCACACGCATCTTTGCCCCGTGTTTGATTTGTAATGTTCCTGCCATTTATTCTTTAGCTCCTTGTCTGATCTGAGAATTTCCTGTCTGACTTTCCAAAGCTGTTTTACCCAGAACTTAATTTTATAAAAGTGTCATTTTTCGCTGTTTTAGGCGGTTTGTGGCACTTTTCACGGCTTCATTTTAACACATAAACATTAGAAAGTCCACTATATTTTTCGTTTCAAAAAAGAACAGACAGGGGATGCCCTGCCTGCTCTTTTTATTTATAAATATTACTGTAACTTTGACTCTCTGTGGATGATCTCTTCTCTTCCCGGTCCGTTTGATACGAGTGTGATCGGAACCTGAATCTCCTGCTCGATGGTGTCGATATAGTTGCGGCAAGCCTCTGGCAGATCCTCGTAATTGCGGATTCCGCGGATATCACAATTCCAGCCTGGCAGTACCTTGTATACCGGCTTTGCCTTCTCAAGCTTCTGAGTGGTTGGGAAATCCTTTGTTACAACGCCGTCGATCTCATAGCCTACGCACATCGGAATCTCCTTTAAGTAGCCTAACGGGTCAAGTACTGTAAGTGCAACGTTTGTTGCTCCCTGCATACGGCAGCCATATCTTGTTGCAACTGCATCAAACCAGCCAACACGTCTCGGACGGCCTGTTGTAGCACCAAACTCACCCTTATCACCACCGCGCTTACGAAGCTCATCAGCCTCCTCACCGAAGATCTCGCTGACAAATGCACCTGCGCCTACTGCACTAGAATATGCCTTTGCAACTGTTGTGATCTCATTGATCTCATATGGCGGGATACCTGCGCCGATTGCACCGTATGCTGCTAATGGAGAGGAAGAAGTTACCATCGGGTAGATACCATGATCTGGATCCTTTAAGGTACCAAGCTGTCCCTCTAACAGAATCTTCTTTCCTTCCTTGATTGCCTGATGCAGGTAAAGTCCTGTATCTGCTACGTAAGGAGCGATCATCTCCTTGTATTCCATAAGTGTATTGAAAATCTCATCTGCATTTAATGGATCCTTGTGGTACAGATGAACAAGCATAACATTCTTTAAGGTGCAGATGCGCTCGCACTTTTCCTTTAACTCGTCCATATCTCCGAACAGCTCGCTTACCTGGAAGCCAATCTTTGCATACTTATCAGAGTAGAACGGAGCGATACCTGAACGTGTGGAACCAAAGGACTTTCCTGCCAGACGCTCTTCCTCGTAAGTATCCAGTGCTACATGATATGGCATCAGGATCTGTGCACGATCAGAAACCATAATGTTTGGCTTCGGAACGCCCTGCTCAGTTAAGCTGTTTAACTCCTTTATAAAATACGGAATGTTCAGTGCAACACCATTTCCAATGATATTTACAGTGTGCTGTGAGAACACGCCGGATGGAAGAAGGTGCATTGCAAATCTTCCATAATTGTTGATAATTGTATGTCCAGCGTTGCTTCCGCCCTGGAAACGGATTACAATGTCAGACTCCTGTGCTAACATATCAGTAATTTTACCTTTGCCCTCGTCGCCCCAATTGGCGCCTACAATTGCTCTTGCCATATCAGTTACCTTACCTTTCTTATACGTTAATCTCTGCTGTCATACCAAGGTCTTCCTTGTTCTTAGCAAGGATTGGATTTATTACTTCTGCGAGGAAATCCTCTACCTGCTCCTTAGAACGTCCTGTGTAACGCTCTGGATTCATGCACTGCTGCAGCTGCTCTTTTGTCAGGTGGAATGTATCATCTGCTGCAATCAAATCAAGCAGGTTGTTGTCAAGACCGTTTACCTTGACATTACGTCCAGCCTCCATGGACAGCTGGCGTATCTTCTCATGCAGCTCCTGACGGTCTCCGCCTTCCTTTACTGCATCCATCATGATATTCTCTGTTGCCATAAATGGAAGCTCTGCCATCAGATGCTTGTGAATTACCTTCTCATAAACAACCATTCCGTCTACGATATTCAGATAAAGATCCAGAATACCGTCAACTGCCAAAAAGCCCTCTGGAATACTGATTCTCTTGTTTGCAGAATCGTCAAGTGTACGCTCAAACCACTGAGTTGAAGCGACAAGCATCGGATTCATAGCATCTGAGATCACATAGTCTGCCAAAGAAGCAATACGCTCACTTCTCATTGGATTTCTCTTATATGCCATTGCAGAAGAACCGATCTGATGCTTCTCAAATGGTTCCTCTACCTCCTTTAAGTGCTGCAGAAGACGCACATCGTTTGTAAACTTATGTGCACTCATTGCAATACCAGCCAGTACATTTAATACACGGCTGTCTACCTTACGGGAGTAGGTCTGTCCAGAAACAGGATATACACCAGCAAAGCCCATCTTATCTGCAATCATCTGATCCAGTTTTCTGATTTTTGCATGATCACCGTCAAACAGCTCCATGAAGGATGCCTGTGTACCTGTTGTTCCCTTAGAGCCAAGAAGCTTTAAGGAATCGATTACATAGCAGATATCCTCATAATCCTGCACAAGCTCCATCATCCAAAGCGTTGCACGCTTTCCGACTGTGGTTGGCTGTGCCGGCTGGAAATGAGTAAATGCCAGTGTCGGCAGCGCCTTGTAGCGGTCTGCAAACTTTGCCAGCTCAGCAATGACATTAACTAACTTCTTCTTTACAAGCTGCAGTCCCTCACGCATGATGATCATATCAGTGTTGTCACCTACATAGCAGCTGGTTGCACCCAGATGGATGATACCCTTTGCCTTTGGACATTGTACACCATATGCATAAACGTGAGACATAACATCGTGACGAACTTCCTTCTCTCTCGCCTTTGCAACATCATAATTGATATCATTCTGATGCTCTTTAAGCTCAGCGATCTGCTCGTCTGTAATATTTAATCCCAGCTCCTTCTCGCTCTCTGCAAGTGCGATCCACAGCTTTCTCCATGTGGTAAACTTCTTATCCTGTGAAAAAATATATTGCATTTCCTTGCTGGCATAGCGCTCGGAAAGTGGGCTTGTATAACGATCTGTTGCCATAGTAAACCAACCTTTCTTCTATATCTTTTTACTTTTGATAGTCGCCGCGGATGTCCTCTGTTGGCGGATCCAGCGGATATTTGCCATTGAAACATCCAGTACAAATGCCAAGTCCCTTTGACATTTCATACAGACATTCCTCGTCTAAGTATGCGAGGGAATCAGCTCCGATAATCTTACAGATTTCATCTACACTTCTGTTGTGAGCAATCAGCTGATCCTCAGATGGAATATCAGTTCCAAAGTAACACGGATGCAAGAACGGCGGTGAGGAGATTCTTACATGAACTTCCTTTGCACCTGCCTCACGAAGCATACCTACAATACGGTCACTTGTGGTTCCACGCACGATTGAGTCATCAATCATGATGACACGCTTTCCCTTTACAGCCTCTGTAAGTACGTTCAGCTTAATGCGAACACTTGACTCGCGGCTGCTTTGCTTTGGCTTGATAAAGGTTCTGCCGACATAGCTGTTCTTTACAAATGCCATGCCATACGGAATGCCGCTCTCCATCGCATAACCCATAGCTGCGACATTACCAGACTCCGGAACACCGACAACAAGATCAGCATCAACTGGGTGATGCTTTGCAAGAGAACGTCCTGCAATCAGACGGCTCTCATATACACTTACGCCATCAATATAGGCATCTGGTCTGGCAAAATAAATATATTCAAAAATACATCTTGCATGCTGCTCCTTTGGGATACACATGCTTCGGTTTGATTCAATTCCTTTTTGTGTGATGGTGACGATCTCGCCCGGATCTACGTCACGGACAAATTCAGCACCGATAGTGTCAAGTGCACAGCTTTCTGATGCCAGTATATAGGCATTGCCACGCTTTCCGATACACAGCGGTCTAAAGCCATATGGATCTCTTGCTCCAATGAGCTTTCTCGGACTCATGACAACAAGTGAATACGCTCCCTTGATTTTTTTCATCGCCTCTGCGACAGCTGCCTGTACGGTCGGCTGTTCAACTCTGGCTCTTGCAATCATGTACGCGATAATCTCAGAATCGATTGTCGTCTGAAAGATTGCACCTGTTCTTGCAAGCTCCTGGCGCAGCTGCGGCGTATTGATCAGGTTGCCATTATGTGCCAGGCCTAGTGTTCCTTTGATGTAGTTTAATACAAGCGGCTGTGCATTCTCTCTCGTAGAACTACCTGCCGTCGAGTATCTGGTGTGGCCTACACCGATGTTTCCTTTCATTGACTCTAAGTCTTCCGGGGTAAACACCTCGTTGCACAGACCCATTCCTTTATGACTCAGTACTAGTCCTTTGGGACCGCTAGTGTCGCTTACCGCGATACCGCAGCTCTCCTGACCTCTGTGCTGCAGAGCAAAAAGACCATAATAAATAGTCGACGCTACGTCATTGCCATCCATGTCGTAAATGCCGAACACGCCGCATTCTTCATGAAGATGGTCATCTACTTCGTATTGCTGATGTATCATTTGTCTTTTCCTTCCTGTTGTTGTGACATTCTCACACAGACGAAGCCCTTTTACCATTTGCTTCGCCAGCCTAGGTTTCATGGTGCCTTTACGCTTATGACAGTCTTTTTGTCAAACGCACACGAACAAATCTGCCGCATGGACACCACCCCTAATTATATATGACCGCCTGTCGAAAATCAAGATGAAATTAGCCAAATTTCATGTTTTGCTTAGTACCCGAATGTGCCCTCTAGTGATTCATCCTTTTCAATCCAGTCTGCTACCTTTACGACTCGGTAATTATCTTTATCATCACGCACATATACGGTCTCGATACCTGCATTTATGATCATTCGCTTACACATGGAGCAGCTGTTGGAATTTTTTACATATTCACCTGTATCTGCTTCTACTCCTGTCAAATATAAAGAGCTTCCGATCATCTGATCTCTTGATGCACTGATTATGGCATTTGCCTCAGCGTGAACGCTTCTGCACAATTCATAGCGCTCACCCCTTGGAATCTGAAGTTTCTGTCGGATACAAAACCCCAAATCAGTACAGTTTTTGCGTCCTCGCGGGGAACCGACATAGCCAGTAGATACCACCTCATCATTTTTTACGATAACAGCACCGTAGCGGCGTCTAAGGCAGGTCCCTCGTTGGGATACGATCTCTGCCAGATCCAGATAGTAATTGACTTTATCACGTCTCATGCAATATTACCTTCTTTCCCAGTTAACGTTAACTGTTAATGTCTTCGTTTCTTACGGTTATAATACACGAAAATAAGACCGCCTGTCAACTCTGACAGACGGCCTTGAATTTTAACTATTTATACAAGACGACGATATCCGATCGGCTGCTTGTTATAGAATACATTATCTACTACGATACCTCTCTCTGCACTTGCTGCATGAACCATCATGCCTCCGCCGATATAGATTGCTACATGGCCTGAGAAGCAGATAAGATCACCTGGCTGCAGCTGCTCGTATGATACAGCCTGTCCATAGTTGATCTGTTCGCCGGAGTAGTGCGGAAGGCTGATACCGAATGCTGCGTATACGTTCATGGTAAATCCAGAACAGTCAACACCGCCTCCTGGTGTCAGGTTTGTACCGCCCCATACATAATTACACTGTCCTACCCACTGCATTGCATAGTCTACGATAGACTGTCCATTACCGCTTGGAGCTGGTGCCGGTGCTGGTGCTGGTGCTGGAGCTGCCGGCTGGGTCTCTGGTGCTGCTGGCTGGGTCTCCGGTGCTGCTGGCTGGGTCTCCGGTGCTGCTGGCTGTGTTTCTGGAGCTGGTGCCGGTGCTGCTGGCTGGGTTTCTGGTGCCGGTGCTGGTGCTGCTGGCTGGGTCTCTGGTGCTGCCGGCTGTGTTGCCTGAGTCGGTGCCGGGTTTGCATATACTTCAAGGTTGGAGCTAAAGTCACCATAATACATGGTTACAACATTGTAGCCCTCCTGCTTTAAGGTCATACCTACCTGTGGTGAATACCATCCGTCGTAAATATCCTTTACAGTTCCATCGCTGTAACTTACTCTTACAAACAATTCTGCGGTGTAGACAACATCACCCACATACTTTGTACCGCCCTGATAGCAAGCCTCAATACCTGTTACAGATGCTACAGTCGGAACTTCTACACTTATGGTTTCATCAGATGCTGAGCTGCTTGGTGCTGCAGTCTCGCCTGTACCATTTGTTACATTTCCTTCTGAAGATGCATCTGTGGATGGCTGTGTCTGAGTTTCCTGTACAGATTCTGCTGCTGAGGATTCTGCCGCTGCCTCGCTTGATGCTACTGATTCTGCAACCTGGGTAAAGTAGCCGGAATCTGATGCTAACTTATATGCTGCATCTGCAAGTGCAAGTGCGCTTTCCTGCTCCTGCTTAGATGTTGCTGCCAGATCTTCTAATCCAGAATCTGCTGCAAACTCACTGTAGTATCCAAGAAGCTCTGCTGCGTAAACGATAGCTGCATATGCACGATAGTAGCCTTCGCCTGTTCCCTCTGCCATTGCCTGCTCGTATACGTTTCTGGAGTAGTTGATATCGATCATGAAGTTCTCCAGCTCCTGAGATACAAATTCATTGTCTACCTTCTGAGCCTGAGCGAACTGAGTCTTAATGGTGATGCCGGACTTTGAAACATATCCAACCTCATCATTTGCAATATGTATCTTTACGAAATCACCCTGATCCTCGATGATTGCGTACTCTTCATCCTTGTATACAGTTCCAACAACATTTGCGCTGTCAGATGCACTGTCGCGAACATTTAACTGATCTGCTGTAACAACTGCATAGCGGTTCTGGATATTGTCCTCAGCAGTCTTGGCTGCTGTGCCAACTAATACGTAGGCTGCGCTTACATAACCTTCTACATCGCCGCAAGTGATACGATACCAGCTGCCTTCGCTGTTGTTTACGGAACTTTTGATGTTAACCTGGCAGTTACTGAAAAGTCTTCCGACTGTTACACTGCCTGTGGATGGCTGTTCACGCACGTTTAAATAACCTGCTGCGCTTACCAGTCCTACATTAGAAGCATCTGAAGTGACAGCAACAGTAGCGGCCATAACGGTTTTTGGCTCTTCGGTTTCTGTCTCACTCTCAGCCTCAGATGTTGCCTGAGCCTTAGGAACAAGATAATCTAAGATTGCCTCATCCGGAGTTTCCTCTCCTGCGTAGTAGTTATTCAATGTAACAGCCATGCCTGCGATTGCGCTCTCACCCTCAAGCTCACCTGCGGATGCCGGAACAAAAAATGTACCAGACAGCATAGACGCTGCTAATATTGATGTAACAAATCTGTTTCCTTTGATCTTCATATATACCAAGCCTTTCTTTATAAAACCTCTTTACATTCTTATCTGCGAGCGAGTAAGCTTGCACTCCCTCGCTAGTTTCACAGTAACAATTCACGAGTGAACTATTACTAAATATTACAAAATTATTACACTTCGAGGGGCATTATAACAAAATTATTACGAGATGTCAAGTGAAATCGGGATAACGATTAAGAAAGAGAGCGCGTTTTTCGCCAAAAAAGCCACCTGCAATCGGGAAAATGACACTTTATTGTGCCTTTCCCGATATTAGGTGGCTCTTAATTATTTACTCTCTTCCTCTGAAGAAGCTTCACTTACCGCTTCCTCTGACTCATCAGACTCACTTGATTTTTCTTCTTTTGTTGATTCTTCCTCGCCAGTTTCACTTTCTGAGGTTTCCTCACCACTAGTTTCACTTTCTGATGTTTCTTCCTCGCTTGGTGCTACGTAAACCGGAGTTGTAAAACGGATTGTGTCAATCACATCCTCATCTACCTTAAACTTGGAAGAATCGTCCTGAATCTCGGCATATTTCTCTGAGAACAATGCTGTCTTTCTGCTTTCGATCTCTGAATCGATGGCACTCTGACGTGCTTCCTCATCGTTATCATCAAGACAGCGGATGATGTAGATGCTGCCGTCATCGCTTCTATATACAGTGCATTCGTCTGTTGCCAGTGCCCATGCAGCTGCATTATATACAGCAGTTCCATCCTCACTAATGGAAATCTCAGAATTTGTTGCAGTAAAGTGACTGTCATTTTGATAATCACTGATAAAGTCTGCTGCATCATTTCCTTCCTCAAATTCCTTAAGGATCTTGTCTGCTGCATCGTTCATCGCATCCTGACGTTCCTGCTCTTCTTCTGAAAGTGTTTCTACCTCAGTTGAATCTTCAGTGGATGCCTCAGAGGAAAGTTTTGAAACATTCTCGCTTGATGCTTCCTCAGTTGATGCTTTTTCACTGCTTGCTTCTTCTGTGGAAGTCGTTACATCCTTGGATGCACTTTCTGATTCTGCTTCTGTATTCTCTATAGAAGATGCCTCTTCGCTGCTGTCTTCATCACTTGACACTTCTGTAGTTGCCTCATTGGCTGCTGTCGTCTCTGTCAGTTCACTTGGCGTCAGCTTTACATATGCGATCTTTTTGCGAAGGAACTCATCATCACCAACTGTTGTATCAACATCAGCAACAAGATCCATATAAACAAGATTGGCAATTGCATTCTCTGTATATGTCTTTTCAATCAGCTCATCTGTTGCGCCGACTGCTTCCAGATAATCCTCTGATTCTGTCTGAAGCTTTTCAATTGCCTCATCTACCTTTGCTTTTTGATCATCACTTAACTCAATGCCATTTTTCTTTGCATACTCATTTAATACAAGTGTCTGGCGAAGCTGTGACAGAGACATCTGCTTGATGTAATCACCGACTGTCATGCCTGAACCATCGCCCATATCGTTGCCGCAGATGTTTGATCCAAAATATGATTCATAGGTATACTCCATGGAACGTATCATATAAGTAACCTCATCCAGCATGATATTTGTATCGCCAAATGAAACAGCAACTGTATCCTCTGGTGCCTTTTTCTCTAACTGTTCGCATCCGCCTAATGTACTAACGGCAGTAGCTGCTGCGAGGGCTGCTGCTGCATACTTCATAATTCGGTTCATAAATTTACCTCACTCTATTTCTATATTCTCTATCAACGCTCCGAAGTGCATCTTCTTTATCGGGCGCCTCGTGAACTTTGCTTTTCATTTTAGCATGATTTTATGAAACAATCAACGTTTTTATATCGCTTAACAGTTTTTTCAATGTTTTCAATGTCAGCGTTTTTTCTTTGACTGCGCCATCTCCTGCCCTCAATAAGAAATAAGGATTGTCTTTGTCAAGCAGACGAAGTGCACCTCGGTAAGACTGTATAAGATCCGGCACACGCATCGTGTCAAATTTTGCTCTTGGATGCATGAACAGGCGAATCTCTGTTGACGAGGACTTGATTTCTTTAATATAGAGAGAATGCGCATCCGCACGAAGGATTGACACCTCAAGCAAGTTGGTGACTGGTTTTGGAACACTTCCAAAACGGTCGATAAGCTCGTCGATCATATCCATTGACTCTTCCTCTGTCTCGACTGCTGCAATACGCTTGTAAATTTCCATCCTGTCTTCTTCGTTTCGTATATAGCTGTCTGGAATGTAAGCGCTGATTGGAATGTCCACCGTTGTTTCAAAGGTTTCCTCCATCTCAAGCTCACCCTTTTCTTTTTTGACAGCCATATTTAACATCTTGCAGTACAGATCATAGCCAACTGCTTCCATATGACCGTGCTGCTCACTGCCAAGCAGATTTCCAGCGCCTCGAATTTCCAGATCACGCATGGCTATCTTAATACCTGAACCAAGATCAGTATACTCACGAATTGCCTGAAGACGCTTTTCAGCCTCTTCTTTTAAAATCTTGTTTCGCTGATACATGATAAAAGCATAGGCAGTGCGGTTTGAACGGCCTACACGTCCTCTTAGCTGATACAGCTGTGCAAGTCCGTAGCGATCAGAATCGTGGATGATAATAGTATTTACGTTTGGAATGTTTAAGCCTGTCTCTATAATAGTTGTGGAAACAAGCACGTCTATATCACCGTTAACAAAGTCCATCATGATTTGTTCTAGCTGACGCTCTGACATTTGACCATGTGCAAAGGCAACATTTGCATCTGGCACAAGCTTTGCTATCTGTGCCGTAATCTGATCAATATCCTTGACACGATTATACACATAATAAACTTGTCCGTCTCTGGCAAGCTCTCTGTTTATTGCTTCGCGAACCATCTCCCAATTCATTTCCATTACATATGTCTGAATCGGTCTTCTCTCATACGGTGCTTCCTCCAACACACTCATATCGCGCACGCCTATCATACTCATATGAAGTGTTCTCGGAATCGGTGTTGCCGTTAGTGTCAGCACGTCAACGTCTTTTTTAAGCTGCTTAATCTTTTCCTTGTGTGTGACACCAAAGCGCTGTTCCTCATCAATAATCAAAAGGCCTAGATCTTTAAATACAACATCCTTTGACAGCACACGATGCGTTCCTATTACAATATCGGCAAGACCCTTTTTTAAGCGCTCAAGTGATGCCTTGATCTGCGCTGACGTGCGAAAGCGTGATAAAAGTTCAATTCGAATTGGATAGTCCTTCATTCGCTCAACAAATGTATTGTAATGCTGTTGAGCAAGAATAGTTGTCGGCACAAGAAATACGACCTGCTTACTGTCCTGCACAGCCTTAAAGGCAGCTCTGATGGCAATCTCTGTTTTTCCGTAGCCTACATCACCGCACACTAAGCGGTCCATGATTTTCGTGCTTTCCATATCAGCTTTTGTCGCATCAATTGCTGCAAGCTGATCTGCTGTCTCATCAAATGGTACAAGCTCTTCAAATTCTTTCTGCCATACAGTGTCTGCTCCATACTGATAGCCGTGACCACTCTGGCGCACTGCATAAAGCTCCACAAGCTCCTTTGCAATGTTGTTGACTGCTTTTTGAACACGGCTTTTTGTTTTTGTCCACTCCTGGCCGTTCAATTTGTTAAGCTTTGGCTGCTTAGACTCTGAATCAGCATACTTTTGGATCATATGAAGCTGTGTGACGGGAAAATACAGTTTTCCTCCATCACCATATTCTATCTTAATATAATCTTTTGTTACCTTATCCACAATCTGTCGCTCTGTTCCGCGATAAATCCCCAGTCCATAATTTTCATGCACCACATAATCACCAGGCTTTAGCTGCGCAAAATCACTTATTCGCTGACCCTGATAGTGGCTCTTTTTTTCTTTTTTCTTTTTCTTAACACCAAATATATCGCTCTCTGTGATAACAGCAAATTTTAGCATCGGATATAAAAAGCCACGGTGAAGATTTCCATAAGTAACCATGATCTCACCTGGATTTATCTTTTTATCCTCGTCCTCGCTGTAATATGCCAAAAGATCATACTCTATAAGCTGATTGACAATGCGGTTTGCGCGAGTTCTTGACGGACACAAAAGAACAATTCGGTACTTTTCTTTCTTCCAGTGTGTCAGATCCTTTATCAAAAGTTCAAAACCTTCACGGTAGGTGTTCATGTTCTGAACATTTACTGCGTAGCTGTTTACCACCGTAAAGTCAGCCAGGCGGCTGTCAAGTGAAGACAATGCTGCAACCTGACCGCGCTCAAAAGCAGCAAGAACATGTTTTGCCGGTGTTAAAAGCGCTGTCTGACCTGGCAAAAGAAAGCCCTGCTCCAGACGATTTTTCATGCTTTCCTCAAACTCAGCCTGCACACCATCACCGCGCTCTTTAAGACGCATCGGCTCATCAAGGAAAACTAACGTGTTCTTCTCATCAAAATATTCAGAAAGTTGAACAGTGCGCGGATAAAAATAGCTTATATAGCTGTCTGGTGCCTCTAATACAACATCTTCGCCAAGTGCCTCTAATATGCGGTTTGTCTCCTCACGAAGACGCTTCGCCTTGTCTGGCTCCTTTGCTTTTTTAAAGACAGCTAACTGACTCTCAAGTTCATTTTTAATCATTCCAACAGCACGCCGTCTTGCCGTATCATCTGCGATCACCTCTGCCGCTGGAAAAACAGATACGGACTCGATCTGATCCATTGAGCGCTGGCTCTGCGGTTCAAAGCAGCGAATCGTATCTATTTCATCTCCCCAAAGCTCGATTCTAACCGGAACCTCCATTGTCAATGGATATACATCAGCAATACCTCCGTGAACAGTAAACTGTCCTGGCTCCTCCACACGTCCTACACGCTCATATCCCATCACAGTCAGGTCATGCTTTAGCTTTTCAAGATCAAGCTCATCACCTTCTTTTAGCTTTATCACATGACTCATCAGCTGTTCAAACGGCACTGCCTCGCTCATGAGCGCATCCATTGTCGTGATGATAACCTTCGCCTCGTTTTGATAAAGTGCTGCAAATGCCTTCATGCGCTCTGCAATGATGACATTTCCCTGCAGATCTGCGCTAAAAAAGATCAGGTCACGCGGTGGAATCACATAGACCTGACTGCAAAATAATTTATAATCTTCTTCAATTTCCCTTGCCCGCTGTTCATTGTACGTCACAACAAGCTGCACTTTTTTCTCTCCAAGAAAGGTGCTCATAAAATGCACCTTCTCGGAGTCAATACAGCCTGTCATGCCCACTGGATCTGTTCCCTTCAAAAAATCTCTTGAAAAGTCTTCATATTCCAGCAGGTCCGTCAGCGGATTTGCAAAAATACCCACAATTGACCCTCCTTATCATTATTTTGTTTTCTTCTGGTTATAATGATTCATGGTTGCCTCTAGTCCGTTGTTCATTAAGGAGCAAACTGCATCTGCTGCTTCTTTATAGCCGTCTTCCATTGCCTTTTTTTCTTCGCCTTGGAAATGGCTAAGTACAAAGTCTGCCAGATCCATCTTTGGCGGCTTTGCTCCGATTCCGACACGCACTCTTGGAAAATCTTGTGAATTGCAGTGCAAAATGATATTTTTCATACCATTATGACCGCCTGCACTTCCTTTTCCCCTCACGCGAAGCTGTCCTGGCTCTAGGTTAATATCATCATATACTACAATTAAATCAGAGATATCTGTTTTGTAGTAATTCATGACCTCCTGAATACACTCTCCGCTTAAATTCATGAAGGTCTGAGGCTTTACTAGAACAACCTTTTGTCCATCAATCGCGCCTGTTCCAATTAAGCCCTTGAATTTTTTTGTTGTTACATCAATATTATATTTATCAGCAAGGTAATCAATAACCTCAAAGCCAACGTTGTGTCTTGTTCCTCTATATTGTGCGGTTGGGTTTCCCAGACCTGCTATAATATACATGTTTTTCTCTCCTCTGTTAGTTCAATTTATTATGCGGTCACTCATTCCAAGCGAATCGGCAAGTGCCTGCAGATCAAAATCTTCTGGCATTGTTATTCCATTTACAGGAAGCGGTCTGCGTCTGTCAAAGACATCATATACGTCAAACAGATCACTTGTGAGTACCTTCTCTGGATAAACCATCTGCTTAAACATCATCTGGCCATCCATGTTGCGGCGGCCCTGACGCATGTAATTTGAGCCATACTGCAGCCAGTACTGAGTACTGTCTACGTTGCAGAAATATCTAAAGCCTACATCCCAGAGCTTTTTGAATTTTTCATTTTCAAATGTGTACTGTGATGGTCTCCAGTCTCCTACATCTGCTCCTAACGGATATAAAATAATATCTGTATCTCCGATTATAGATTCTACTTCGCGCTCCCACATATCTGTGTCCCATACAAGATGTTCATAGCTTGTACTTGTCATATTCAGATGACCCCAGCTGTGGCTGGCAAGCTCCCAGCCCAGATCGCGAATTGCCTGTGCAACTTCTCGTGCTGTCTGCTTGTCCTGCTCAATATTTTTATTTGGTGACGTATGATCTTCGCGCTTTTCTTTATCGTTTGCAGGTGTAGAAACGTAATAGTCACAATTTTCATTATACCAGAAGTCACTTGTACGATAGCCTAAAATACCATCATATCCGGTAAATGCCAGAATGCCCTTTGAACCCTGATAAGAAAAATCAGGATGTGTTTCAATAAAATCCTCTAAAACAGTCAAAACGTCATAAGAACCATATGATACGCTTCCATCACGCTCAACATACTCATTTACAACCTTGCCGTTTTCATCAAGACAAAGCTTTGTCGCAAATCCAGTTCCTGTCATATACTCATAATAGCATACGTCGTCTTCGGAAAGTACAAATGGCTTTTTTCCTCTCGGAAGATAAATTGGTTGCTGCACCATCTGCACGGTGCCGTCTGGCTGCGTTTCCATCTTCGCAATCTTATGAAGGCTTATCAAAACATAACCCTTGTCATACATAGACTGCATTATATCCTTAAATTCTTCGATAGTTGTCATTACCTGATCATAATCACTGCTCTTATAGCTAGCAAATGCAAGCTCGCTGTCAACAATAAGACTATGGAAAAAGATATGCGTAATCTTATCATAGTCTGTCCACTGTACAGCCTGTGATTTCAAACTCTCATAGCTTTGAATGCAGCTAACATATGTTTCATTATCTGCATAGCCAGGTATTGACTGAATCTGCGCAATTGCACCGTCATAATCGTACTGCATTGCCTTTAAATTAGCAGCCTGTACGACTGGATCACTGCTTTGTACAAGAGCACCATCCGCAGCCGCCTCTGTTGCCTTCCATGTTTCGTATTCCACAGGTGCTTTTGTTGATGCTGCCTGATTTGGCTGCACATGTGGAAGCGTTACAGGGCGCAGGCATACCCACGCCACTACTCCAAGACTTGCACATGCAATTACAAGCAGAGCCAAAAGGATGACAATAGGCGCACCTGATTGGCCTCTTTTTATTTTCTTTTTCTGATAGTCTTCCCAGCTGCGTCTTTTCTTTGCCATTTGTTCCTCCATTTTCTTTGCTTACGGCACTGGAACTGTCATTCCCTGAAGTACATATTTTGTATCAGTCTCAAATACATATGCATTCACAATGTATGAACCATGCTCGTTTTTATGCTCACTTACTGGAACATAACATGTCGCTGTGTTTCCAGATACGGTCATGTTATGCCATACCAGATCATCCTGTCCATTTGCTGCTGTCCACACTGCAGTTGAAACCTTTTTATAGCCTGCAGGTGCATTAAATTGAATCGTCACACGGAAACCATTTGATGATAATTCTGTTACATATGGAATCGCCATCGACAACACTCCTGTACCGCTGCCATTATTATTTCCTGAATTGCCTCCAGGATTTGCACCTGATGGAACAGTTACATTGACACCCTTTAACGGTGCTAACTTTCCTGCATTGTCATACAGGTAAATATGAGTCGTGTATGCTCCGCTTTCTCCCTTATGGGCACTTGATGACACATAAAATGTAGCTGTATCTCCGCTTACGCTTGCCTGATGCCACACTAAATCATCCTGTCCATTTGCGTTTGTCCACGTTGGCATCAATACTTTGCTTACTCCTGACGGTGCATTTATTTTTGCCGTAACGCGGTAGCCTGATGCACTAAGTTCTGTAACAGAAACGTCACCGATTGAAAGGCCTGCTGACGCCGATGTCGGTGCTGGAACTGTTACATTTTCGCCCTTGAGCGCAAATTGTCCCTGTCTGTCATATACATAAATATGAGTAATATATGCACCACTTTCTCCTTTATGGGCACTGACTGGAACATAAAAGGACGCAGTATTACCGCTAACACTTGCCTGATGCCACACAATATCATCCTGTCCATTTGCATCTGTCCATGTCGGCATCATAACACGGCTCACTCCTGCATCTGCCGAAAATGTTACATTTACACGATAGCCTGACGAAGACTGTTCCGTTATGCTTGTTGATACAATTCTCACAGGTGCCGCATTTGTTACCACTGGAACTGCTCCTACTAACAATGATGCTGCCAATAGTCCTGCTGCTGTTTTTCTCCTTTTCATAATTCAAAACCTCGCCTTTCCAAAAATAATTACGTTACATTTTCCCTCAGCCACATTATACCGAATGAAGACGACAATTGCAAGAGAAAGAAAGACTGCCCGAGGGCAGTCTTTCTTTTATAAGTATTCATATATCTTTGTCGAATTGTTATGAAATCAAAGTTTATGCTTCCTGCAAAGCCTCCTCGTATTTCTCGAGAATAATCTTCTGCACATAATCTCTTGTCTCTGAGTTAATGGGATGTGCGATATCTCGGTATTCTCCTGTCGCCGATTTACGGCTTGGCATCGCAACAAATACTCCCTTTTCTCCTTCGATCACCTTGATATCGTGAACCACAAATTCATTGTCTAGCGTAATAGAGACGATTGCTCTCATCTTACCATCCAGTGCAACTTTGCGCACTCTCACATCTGTAATTTCCATCCCAGTATTGCCTTTCCGTCCTCTGCACGCCTTTGTGCAGCTAATTTTTTATTCTTCTTTTATATAAATTCTAAAAACATTCGGATTCGCTTCGCTTCATCCTCATGTTTTTGGCGGGGATCAAGGTCACAAGCTTTCTCATGCAAGCATGATTCGCTTGTGACTTTGATCCCCTGGTATTATCAAATGATGAAGCGGTCTTTCTTCTCTACAACGATGCGAATATCACCTGGCTCTGCTTTATAACATGCATTTGCTTCGATGGTTCCTCTGCTCTCTACGATGCAGTTTTCAATGACTGCATTGTCTCCGATATAAACATCGTTCATGATAATAGAATTTTTGATAACACAATTGTTTCCAATATATGCCTTCTTGAATACAACAGAGTTTTCAACTGTACCGTTTACAATACTTCCACATGCGATCAGGCTGTTTGAAATATTAGCACCCGGATTATATTTTGCCGGCGGCAGATCATCTACCTTTGTGAATACACTGTTGCCTTCCTTGAAGAAATAACTGCGGACATCTCTCTTTAAGAAATCCATATTTGTTCTGTAGTAAGCCTCAACTGAGGAGATGTTGTTCCAATATGTTTCAAGCTGGTATGCATAAATTCTCTTGATATCCTTATAACGGATCAGAATATCCTTGACCAGATCATATCTATCTTCCTCTGCTGCACGCTCAATTAACTCAATCAAAAGACGTCTTCTGATTACATAGATACCACATGAAACATTTCTGGAAGTCTCAATCATTGGCTTTTCCTCGTAGCCTCGGATTCTTCCGTCATCATCTGCCTTCACTTGTCCAAAGCGGCTTAAATCCTCTCCCTCTGGCATTTCCTTGCAGACAACAGTGATATCAGCACGCTTCTGAATGTGGTACTCCAGAATCTTATTATAATCCAGCTTATAAATTCCATCGCCAGAAGCCAGAACCACGTATGGTTCATGGCTTCTTTTGAGGAAATGCAGGTTCTGATACAGGGCATCGGCTGTACCCCGATACCAATTACTATTTTCAGCGGTTATAGTAGGGGTGAATACATATAAACCGCCCTGCTTTCTTCCAAAATCCCACCACTTTGAAGAGTTTAAATGCTCATTCAAGGATACGGTGTTATACTGTGTTAAAACTGCTACTTTCTGAATACGGGAGTTTGACATGTTGCTCAGCGCGAAATCAATGCTGCGATAGGTTCCTACCATTGGCATAGCAGCGATCGCACGGTTATATGACAGCTCCTTCATTCTCTTGTTGTTTCCACCGGCTAAAATTATACCAATCGCTTTCATTCTTCCTCGCCTCCCTTGATGATGTATCCACCGCTTACAAGATTTCCATCCGGATAATCTTCAATAGCGGTCTTTCCGGCAATTGCTACGTTCTTTCCAATTGTAACGCCATCCGGAATTTCGGAGCCTTCTGCAACGGTTACAAGATCACAGCAGTAAACCTTCTTATTATACTGGCTGTCTGCATACTCACCGACACCAATCGTACAATTTTCTCCAACAACTGCATCCTGTGCGATGATTGACTTGTAAATCTTTGTTCCCTTCTTGATTACAGCACCCTGCATCAAAATGGAATCATAAACTTCTGCACCTTCTTCAACAATAACTTCTGGTCCAATAACGCAGTTTCGTACTTTTCCATAGATTTCAGAGCCATCACCTATGATACAGCGCTCAATCTGTGCCGTATCTGCAATATACTGCGGAGGCTGGTTATCAGATTTAGTATATATCTTCCAGAACTCTTCATACAGATTAAATACAGGAACGATATCAATCAGCTCCATATTTGCTTCCCAGTAGGAATGAAGTGTTCCAACATCCTTCCAATATCCATTAAATTCATAGCAGAATACTCTGTCACCACGCTTATGGCAATATGGAATGACATGCATACCAAAGTCGCAGTTTGGAATATCTTTATTTGTGATCAATGCCTCACGAAGCACAGACCATGTAAATATGTAAATACCCATGGAAGCTAAATTGCTTCTTGGATGTGCAGGCTTCTCTTCGAAATCGGTGATACGGCCTGTATCATCTGTGATCAGCACGCCAAAACGGCTTGCCTCCTCAATCGGAACAGGCATAGCAGCCATCGTAACGTCTGCATTGTTTGCCTTATGATAATCAAGCATCACTTGATAATCCATCTTATAAATGTGATCGCCGCCTAAAATTAATACATACTCTGGATTAAAGCTGTCGATATAGCGAATGTTCTGGTAAATTGCATTTGCAGTACCAGTATACCAGTCACTGTTCTCGTTTGCTTCATATGGAGATAGTATTGTCACTCCACCATAATTGCGGTCAAGATCCCACGGAATACCTATGCCGATGTGAGTATTCAGACGAAGTGGCTGATACTGTGTAAGCACACCTACTGTATCCACCCCTGAATTAATGCAGTTACTTAATGGGAAGTCAATAATGCTGTATTTCCCGCCGAAGGATACAGCTGGCTTCGCTACTTCTGAAGTCAAAACTCCAAGACGGCTTCCCTGTCCGCCCGCCAATAACATGGCGATCATTTCCTTTCTAACCACAAAATCACCCCTTTGTTCTTTAATTGTTGTGTTATCAGTTCACCAAACGCCTGTCACCAAATGAAGCTGTATAACAGCAACTACACACAAGTGCATCCTTGTGAATAGGTGTTTGTGGAACTGTAATCTTTTAGTACTTGTCGTTATTATAGCACACCTCTTTCAAAAAGTGAACAATTTGCAGAAAAATTTTTTATGCATTTTTATTTATTTGTTACAGTTCACGCGTCGGGTTACGAATGCCCTTAGGTGCAATGGTTTCGTCGCCGGACCAAACTCCGCAGGTTCCTTTTATGCTCTTTCTTATTATACATTACTTTGAAAGACCTGCTTCAAGTGTCCTCCTCGTGAAAGCCATTCACCTTCGGGCTTTGCCACAATATTGGTATCCGTGAACTTCTATCTATCGTTAAAATATTCGTCAGGATCAAAGGTTCGAGCTTCTGCTGGAGTGAGGTGGTACACGGGCGGTTCAAAATATCCTTCGTCAGCCAGCTTATTTAAATATACACGATAAAGGGACAAACCGACTAAGAACAATATGGCTATGATACATAGTGAAGCCCAAAATAATTTCTTTTTATTGGTTGTTCGCATTGCAGGCTGCACATGGGAAATATCAAGCTGAGAAAGAAATGCATCAGCTGTTGCCCTGGGAGTATCAAATTCGGAAACTAAATCCGAGTAAGAAATCTGTGAATTTTCCTGCTCAGCCTCAAAATCCTCTAATGTCTGCTGAAATTTAGAAAGAAATTGTTGTTTTGTCGTTTTATCGCAGCAAAGTAAATCAGACAGCTCACGAATATATTGTTCGATAGCGGTATTCATAATTAAAGACTTTTGCTCCTTTCAAAAATGCAGCGAATGCTGTCATGTACGATATCGTATTCTTCCTTAAGTTGAACTAGATGTTCTCGTCCTTTAGGTGTGATAGAATAAATAACGCGAATACGCTTACGCCCAAGCTTAGTCTCAGAAATATCTTCTTGAGAAATAATATAGCCCTCGTCAGACAACTTATACAAAATTGGGTAAAGAGAGCCTTCCTTGATGATCAGGCGTCCATCGCTTCTGTCCTTAATTTCCTGAACAATACGGTAGCCGTGAGCATCATCTTCATTTAAAATAAGGAGGGCAAGCATCTCAACAGACCCTCGTTTAAACATTTCTATTGCCATGTGTCCCTCCCTTCGACAACTTTTTTGAAGATTGCGGGAGTGCAAAGCACCTTTTAACCCCAACATCATACTAAGCATTTATTATGAATGAAAAGATAATAAAAGTCAAGAGTTAAGATTTATATAGTGGTAGTAATCATGAAATATTGCCGTAAATATCACATGACATGTTGATATTAAGTATTTTGTTGGAAGCTTATAGTGAAACTACTTTGTTAATATCTTTGGTAATCAGTAATACCAAGTTCTTCAAATCCAGGTACATCTGTACCATCATACATAGTTTCAATGACATACCCATCCTGAAACCAATAAAACTGATAAATCCTGCGGATTGAATAGA
>ERZ835109.733-NODE-733-length-34463-cov-168.507091_pt1 | contig 34463 bp, 25 predicted proteins | sample MGYA00519946_ERZ835109 | MGnify/ENA primary metagenome ERZ835109 (study PRJEB31850, sample SAMEA3708771) | human gut metagenome | biome: human gut; feature: human-associated habitat; material: faeces | place: China | collected 2014 ...
GACAACCCACGCCGATTGACATTGTCGCCAACAATGACAGTGGTTTATCGGGGATTATTCTCCAAAAGGAGTAAGTTTCTCAGATTTTATTTGTACTTTTGCCATGTCATTTATCGAATTCTCTTGTTTTTTTTGCAACACTAATATAAGTGAATTCTTTGACATGACAAAATCCTGAGCAACTTTTTGTTGCTCAGGTACTTAAAAAATATTATAAACTATAGTGTTGCGGAATTAAGGGATGCTCAAGCTTTTCCTTTTTCTTGAGCTTCTTCACCACTTCGGAATAGCTGTGGCGAATCAGGGCCTGGATGAAATCATCTTCCAGCGTGCCATAGAGGTTTACCTGATTCCAGTATTTCTTATTCCAATGCCATGCGCCTTCTATTTCGGGATGCACTTCCCGGAGTTCGAGGGCGTAATCGGCATTACATTTCATCGTAACCCACTCGGGACGCTCCAGGTCAACACAGGCAAAGATCTTGCCCAAGATGCGAAACGCCAAGGTCCGCTCATCAAAAGGAAAATCCTCGGTTACGAGGGGAAGCGAGAGGCAATACTCTCTAACAGATTCTATATTCATTATTTCTTCACACTAAATTAATTCTACATTTCTTCTCATTATATTTTAATTCTACTTGCTGATGTGTCAACATATCCAGACACAACACCAAGGTTACTTTGTCATCAGACGAAGCAACAGCATCCATCACCTGATGGCGCAAAGCATCAAGCTGATGAGCAGAAGAAGTACTAACTGTTACCGGTTCTTCAACCTTATCACCAGAACCTTCTTTAAATGGGTTTATATAAGGTTTTACATCCATAATCTTAATCGTTTAATTTCTAGATGCAAAGATACATTTTCTCTTTAAAGTACAAAGATTATTAGAACTTTTTTATTGTAATTGCCTCATTTATTCCTAAAATGCCGAATTACTTTCTACAACTTAGTTATTTTCATGATAGCTTGCAATAACTTCATAAATCTTGCAGCCTCGCCCCCATCCATCTGAACATGATGAAACTGGAAGGAGATGGGGAGCGTGGTTCGGAAGAAACCACGGCGATAACTCCCCCACATCAGCATAGGGTTGCAGAACAAATCCGTGTATTGATTCACGATACAATCAAGCTCCGTTCCTATCATCGCCGATGTTCCCACCACCATCGCATCCTCTAAAGAAGATGATTTGCATTCAGCAGCAGCCTCAGAAGTCAGACGGAGATAATCTTCATTAAACTTCTGAATATCATCAGAATAAGGAATGTCGCAGGAATTGATTCCTCCCTTCTTATTTTCCACAATTACGTTAATGGCGATAGAATCGTATTGCATCAATCGCCAGGATGAACCGGATTCTTTTTCTTGGGAATCTTCCTCATCAGGAATTCCTTTAGAAGATTCTTTTTCCGGAAGAAGATAAAACTCCTTGGTTCTCGATGCAGCACAGCCTATCGCCCAGCACAAGATCATATTGAATTTCCATCCCCTCTTCCTGCTTATCTTCAAAATTCGGGAAACGTCGAATGTCTTGGTCAGGGTTACCATCGGCATCGGCGACGACATCCATAATTCGAATGCCACCGCCCTGGAAGTTTCTCTTGGATTTATCACTTTCTTCATAACATTCTTTTTCTCATCAACTTTATTTCAAATCATACTTTATCCTCATTTTCTCCTATTTATATGATAAGTTTTTTGCATCCCATTTGATGTAATGCGACTGCAAAGATAGGCAATTTTTTTAAAATAAAGGAATAAAACGAGAGTTTTTAGAGAAGATAGATTACTTTTTGATGGATAAACAGATGAAAGTCAAAAGAAAGACTTTTAAACAACTTCTTTATGAGATACCTAAAAATAACCTTTTTTTGTAACTTTTTCAACAAAACATTTGGTAGTTACATAATTTTATTGTAGATTTGCAGCAGAAATCAAAAAGAAGGAGTGATTATGAAGAAGGAAGAAATGAAGCAAGGACTGCTATCCCGGATTTTCCATCTCTATTACGATGGCTTCAGGACGATGACCCTGGGCAAGACGCTCTGGACCATCATCCTCATCAAGCTTGCCATCATCTTCCTGGTGCTCAAGCTCTTCTTCTTTCCGGATTTTATCAATACAAATTCCAAGAACGGAGACAAGGCTGGCTTCGTATCCAAGGAAATTCTCAACAGATAAGACTCTGAATTTCAATCCTATATTATCAGAAGAAATACAAAAACATTATATAATAACAATTTTAAAACCATTCAACTATGATGACAAATCTATTGTTAGACATTACATCAGCCACCATCGACTGGTCGAGAGCACAATTCGCACTCACGGCCATCTACCATTGGCTGTTCGTCCCGCTCACCCTGGGACTGGCAGTAATCATGGGCATCGCCGAAACATGTTACTACCGCACCAACAAGCCGTTCTGGAAACACGTAACCCGTTTCTGGCAAAAACTCTTTGGCGTAAACTTCGCCATGGGCGTTGCCACTGGCATCATCCTGGAGTTTGAATTCGGCACCAACTGGAGCAATTACTCCTGGTTCGTGGGCGACGTGTTCGGCGCTCCCCTAGCCATCGAAGGCATCCTGGCATTCTTCATGGAGAGCACCTTCGTGGCCGTGATGTTCTTCGGCTGGGATAAGGTGAGCCGGGGCTTTCACCTTGCCTCTACCTGGCTCACGGGACTTGGCGCCACCATTTCTGCCTGGTGGATTCTCGTAGCCAACGCCTGGATGCAATATCCTGTAGGGCAGGAATTCAATCCCGACACCATGCGCTTCGAGATGACTTCGTTTATGGATGTGGCACTCTCGCCATTCGCCATCAACAAGTTCACCCATACCGTTACTTCCTCCTGGATCATCGGCGCCACCTTCGTAGTAGCCGTAAGTTGCTGGTATCTCCTGAAGAAGAGAGAAACCCAACTGGCGAAGGCGAGCATCAAGATGGGTGCCGGAGTAGGACTCATCGCCACCCTGCTGGCTGCGATGACCGGCGACAGCTCTGCCTACGAGGTGGCACAGGTGCAGCCGATGAAACTGGCTGCGATGGAAGCATTATATAATGGTGGCAAGGGCGAGGGTCTTACGGCTATAGCAGCCGTTCACCCATTCCAGCAGCCCGATTATGAAAACGAACAGGAGCCAGCCATGCGCATCGCCATCCCTAACATGCTCTCGTTCTTAGCCACCCGCACAGCCGATGGCTACGTGCCTGGCGTAAACAATATTCTCAATGGTTATACTAAGGAGGATGGCACCCGTGAACCATCCGTGCAGGAAAAGATAGCTCGGGGCAAGAAGGCGATTGTTGCCCTGAAAACCTATCGCGAAACCAAGGCGCAAGACCAGCTCCCTATCTTAAAGGAGAACATGAAATACTTCGGATATGGTTACATCAAGGATGCCAGGGAACTGGTGCCGAGCATCCCGATCTGCTTCTACGCCTTCCGCCTGATGGTGGGAGTAGGCTGCCTGCTCATCCTCTTCTTCGCCCTCAGCCTATTCTTGGTCTATAAGAAGGAAATCGCCCAATACCGATGGTTCCTCATTTTCGCCATCATCATGATTCCGCTGGCTTACATCGCCTCAGAATCGGGCTGGATAGTAGCAGAAATCGGTCGCCAGCCTTGGACCATCCAAGACCTGCTGCCAGTAAGCGCCGCCATCTCCGACATCGAGGCAGGCAGCGTGGCCACCACCTTCTTCATCTTCCTGGCACTCTTCACCACCATGCTTGCCGTGGAAATCAGCATCCTGGTGAAGCAGATCAAGAAAGGACCGGAATACGATTAATCTCTCTGATAATCAATGTTTTTCAGAAAGATTTCGAAAAGAATCATAGGATAGTTTTTCAGTAAACAACAAAACCCGAAAGTATTATGACATACGAATTTTTGCAATCATACTGGTGGTTCCTCGTATCATTATTAGGAGCCCTGCTGGTGTTTCTCATGTTTGTACAGGGAGCCAACACCTTGATATTCTGTTTGGGAAAAACGGAAGAAGAGCGTCGCCTCATCATCAACTCTACGGGACGAAAGTGGGAGTTCACCTTCACCACGCTCGTCACCTTCGGCGGAGCCTTCTTCGCCTCGTTCCCGCTGTTCTACAGCACCAGTTTCGGCGGAGCCTACTGGCTGTGGATGATCATCCTGTTCTCGTTTGTGATTCAAGCCGTGAGCTATGAATTCCAGAACAAGATAGGTAATTTTCTTGGACCGAAGACCTTTCAGATCTGCCTTATTATCAACGGAATCGTGGGTCCGCTGCTTCTTGGCGGCGCCGTAGCCACCTTCTTCAACGGCAGCAATTTTCTGATAGACAAGGGCAATATTACCAACAGTCTGCAACCCGTCATCAGCCGATGGGCAAACGCCAGTCATGGTCTTGATGCCCTGCTCGACCCATGGAACGTGGTGCTGGGACTTGCCGTACTGATGCTAGCCCGCATCCTGGGCATGCTCTACATCAAGAACAACATCGAGCACCAGCAGATTCAGGAGCGCTGTACCCGCCAGTTGCCATGGAATGCCCTGCTCTTCCTATTGTTCTTCCTGCCATTCCTCATCAGATTGCTGGTAAAGGATGGATTCAGCACTTCTTCTTCCGGCATTACGATAGAGAGCATGAAGTATCTTCACAATCTTCTGGAGATGCCAATCTTGATTGTAATATTATTAATAGGAATAGTGCTCGTTCTTTTCGGCATTTTCAAGTCATCGAGGAGCGTGCAGTATAGAAAGGGAATCTGGTTTACGGGCATCGGAACCGTGCTTACCGTGCTGGTTCTGCTGCTGATAGCCGGCTGGAACAATACCGCCTACTATCCATCCAACATCGACCTTCAGAGTTCGCTCACCCTCGCCAACAGTTGCAGCAGCGAGTTCACGCTCCGCACCATGGCGATAGTTTCCCTCCTCATCCCGTTCGTGCTCGCCTACATCGTCTTTGCCTGGCGCGCCATCGACCGCAAGCGCATCACGCAGGAAGAAATAGAGCAGGGAGAAGCTTATTAACTGAAGTTTCGAGAGTTAGCCCCCGGAAGCCCAGTACCATTGACTACTCTTCTTTTCGGTATTTTCTGTTTTTGCAGAATATTATTCTGCCACAGTCATCGTTTTCCGCATATTTCAGAACGTTTTCCTGAAAACGAAAGAATATTTGGTGGATGAGATTCTTCTTCTTACCTTTGCAGCCGAAAACGAATAACAACATAAAAAACAAGAGATATGAGTAGTATCAAAAACATCAAGACAAATGTGCTGGGCTATCCTCGCATAGGTAAGAAGCGTGAACTCAAGAAGGCTTGCGAAGCCTATTGGGCTGGTAAGATCAACCGTAACGAACTGGAGAATACCGCCAGAAATCTCCGCAGAGAAAACTGGAACTTGCTGCAGAAGGCAGGCATCGACCTCATCCCTTCCAACGATTTTTCCTACTACGACACAACCCTCGACCTCACCCTCACTCTCGGAGCCATCCCTTCGCGCTACAATAGTCTGAAGGAAGATAAGCTCCGCCTCTATTTCGCCATGGCCCACGGCGAGCAGAACGAGCAGGAAGATGTGATTGCGATGGAGATGACCAAATGGTTTGATACGAATTATCATTACATCGTTCCGGAATTTGTGAAGGATCAGGAATTCTCACTCTTCGATACGAAAGTGGTGGATGAATTCTGCGAAGCCCTGGAATTGGGCATCAAGACCAAGCCCGTGATTCTGAGTCCGGTATCGTTCCTTCTTTTAGGAAAGGAGAAGGAGGATATCACGGGAATGCAGGATGGTTTCCATCGCCTTGATCTGCTCGATAAGGTTCTCCCAGTTTACGTCGAACTTCTCAAAGCCCTGGAAGAGAAGGGAGCAGAATGGATTCAGATAGACGAGCCTTATCTCGCCCTCGACCTGGACGATGAGCAGCGCAACGCCATCCAGAAGGCGTTCGGTTACATCAGAGAGAACACCCGCCTCAAGATTATCGTAGCCACCTATTTCGATGGCTTGAAAGATAACGCAGATTTGGCGGTAAACCTGCCTGTGGAAGCCCTCCACATCGACTTGGCAAGATGCCCGGAGCAGTTGGATTCCATCCTCAACATCCTGCCTGCAGACAAGATTCTCTCGCTCGGCGTAGTGGACGGCCGCAACATCTGGAAGAACGATTTGGAGAAGTCGATCGAGCTAGTAAACAAGGCGACAGGCAAGCTCGGAGCCGATAGAGTCTTCGTGGCAGGTTCCTGCTCGTTCCTCCACGTGCCATACGATCTGGCGCTCGAAACCAAGGAGCAGACTCTCCCTGCCGGCATCAAGCGATGGATGGCATTTGCGGCACAGAAGATAGAGGAACTGGCTGCCATCAAGGCGCTTGCCGGGGGTGAGACTAAAGAGGGATTCTCTCATCAGGAAAAGACTGCAGAACAAGACTACGCAGCAGGCATCCAGGCTTACTTCGCTGAAAATCAGAAGGATATTGCCGACCGAAAGGTTTCTTTCCTGATTCACAACCCAGAGGTGAAAGCCCGGGTTGCCGCCTTAACCGATAAGGATTCGCAGCGCCATTCAGCATTCGAGGTGCGCCAGAAGATTCAGCATTCAGAGCTCCATCTTCCGCTCTATCCTACCACCACCATCGGCTCGTTTCCTCAGACCAAAGAGGTGCGCTCATGGCGTTCCAAGTTCAGGAAGGGCGAAATTTCGGCTGCCGAATACAATCAACTGCTGAAGGAAGAAACCCGAAAATGCATAGAATGGCAGGAGGAGATTGGACTGGATGTGCTGGTGCACGGCGAGTTTGAGCGCAACGACATGGTGGAGTATTTCGGCGAGCAGTTGGCAGGCTTTGCCTTCACCCAGAACGGATGGGTTCAGAGCTACGGTTCCCGCTGCGTGAAACCACCAGTAATCTATGGCGACGTGGAGCGCAAGCAGGCGATGACCGTGGATTGGAGCACCTTCGCACAGTCGTGCACCCAGTTGCCGATGAAGGGAATGCTCACCGGTCCGGTAACCATCCTCGAATGGTCGTTTGTAAGAAATGACCAGCCCCGTTCTCTCACCTGCAAGCAGATAGCCCTCGCCATCCGTGATGAGGTTTGCGACCTGGAGCGCCACAACATCAGGATTATCCAGATAGACGAGCCAGCCATCCGCGAAGGTTTGCCTTTGCGCAAGTCAGGATGGGATGAGTATCTGAAATGGGCGGTAGAAAGCTTCCGGATTTCAGCCAGCGGCGTGGAAGACAAGACTCAGATTCACACCCACATGTGCTATTCTGAGTTTAATGATATTATCGAACATATTGCTGCGATGGATGCTGACGTGATCACCATCGAGTGTTCCCGTTCGCAGATGGAATTGCTGAATGTCTTTGCCGATTTCCACTATCCTAACGAGATTGGTCCGGGCGTCTACGACATCCATTCAGCCCGAGTACCAGAGACTCAGGAGATGGTAGATTTGCTGAAAAAAGCGGAAAGATTCATCGACAAGAGCAAGCTCTGGGTGAATCCGGATTGCGGTTTGAAGACCCGTGGCTGGGCAGAAACCAAGGCCTCGCTCATCAGAATGGTAGAGGCTGCTAAGAAATTGAGAAACGAATAACAAAGTTTGCAAAAGTATTGAGAATACGAATAACAATTTGCATAGTTTTTATCAACGGAATCCCGGGGCATTTCTCTATGTCTCGGGATTTTTTGTGTTCCAGCAACTCAAAGCCTTGAAATATTTTATCACCAATCTTTTGCCCATCCAAAGAAAAGCAGTATCTTTGCAGACATGAAACAGGAAATCATAGATAAAATCAACCGATTGGCAAGCCAGGACGAGCCTTTTCTCTTTGTCATCAACTATCAGGGCGACAAGGCGTTCATCCGCCAGCTATCAGATATAAATCCCGAAGAATGCCTCTTCGATTTCGAAGGAAGAAGGAATTCTTCTGATGAGATGAAAAATAATTCGGAAAAGATTGCGGAGATTTCTTGGCAGATAGCCCCACCCCTTTATGAGGATTACGAGCGAAGTTTCGACATCGTGAAGAACAACATCATGGCGGGCAATAGCTATCTCACGAATCTCACCTGCAAGGTTCCCGTAAGCTGCAATCTCTCATTAGAGGATATTTTCAACCAGGCAAAAGGAAAGTATAAACTGCTGATCAGAAGAAAGAGAACTCAAGCAGAAGATAAAGCTCAGCAGAAAGAAGAAGAATCGCAGAATAAAGCTGATAAGATTGAAGAAGAATTTCAGAACAAAACTTATCCGAAAGAAGAGAATATCGAAGAGATTTCAAATTCTTTCGTCTGCTTTTCGCCCGAAACCTTCGTCAGAATCAAGGGCGGTAGAATCTACTCCTATCCCATGAAGGGAACCCTGGATGCATCCCTCCCCAATGCCGAAAAGCTGCTGATGGAAGACCGGAAAGAGGCGGCAGAACACGCCACCATCGTAGATCTGATAAGAAACGACCTGAGCCGGGTGGCAGAAGATGTAAGGGTAGATAAATACCGTTACGTCGACGTGCTGCACACCAACAAGGGCGACATCCTGCAAACCAGTTCAGAAATCAGCGGTCGCCTGCCCGAAGATTACCCGCACCATCTGGGCGAAATCCTCGATGTCCAGCTCCCAGCCGGTTCCATCACGGGTGCCCCGAAAGATAAAACCATGCAGATTATCCAAGAGGCAGAAGGCTACGACCGCGGCTTCTACACGGGCATCATGGGAATCTACGACCAGGGCGAACTCAACTCTGCCGTCATGATAAGATTCATAGAAGAAGAAACTTCGTCGGTTGATTTTGAAGCCGACGGAGAAAAGAATTTCAAGGCAAACGAAGGAAAGAAGCCGAAGGAAAGCCGAAAATTGTATTTCAAGGCAGGCGGCGGCATCACTTCGAAAAGCGATTGCCGGAGGGAATACGAGGAAGTGATTCAGAAAATCTACCTTCCGTTTTAAATCCACCTTTCATCTTAGAAAAAATAAAAGAGATTATGAAACAGCAATTTGTAGAAACAATAAAGATCAAGAACGGCAAGGCTCTGGCCCTGCCCTATCATCAGGCAAGAATGGAGAGAACCATCCGCAGGTTCTTTCCAACCCTCGCATCTGAAGAAATAAAACTCTCATCCCTCATTTCACCAAAAGAGGAAATGAACCTTTACAAGGCACGAGTGGTTTATGGCATCCAGGGCGTGAAAGCCATCGAGTACGCCCCCTACAAGATGAAGGAGATTCATTCCCTCAAGGTGGTAGAGGATAATAATATCGACTACACCTATAAGAGCACAGACCGAAGTGCGCTCAACGCCCTGGTAGCCCAGAAGGACGATTGTGATGAAATCATCATTGTAAAGAACGGGCTCATTACCGATACCTCCTTCACCAATCTCGCCCTTTTTGATGGCAACAGATGGCTCACCCCCAAGCATCCCCTGCTCCTGGGAACCAAGCGTGCCCAGCTCTTGGAAGCCGGCATCATCCAGGAAGCCGACCTCACACTAGAAGACCTCAGAAAAGCAGAAAAAGTGAGTCTCTTCAACGCCATGATAGATTTCGGAGAGCGTGAAGTAACCAAGATTTTCCTACCGGATCAAACTGATTAAACCCACAATTATAAAGAAAGAAATCCTACAGCTCTATCACCTCCAAATCATCCGGAACGAAGATTCCACCCTTGAAGTTCTCGGCAGCTTCACGGGTGTAATTTTCTTTACGATTAGCGAGCGTTTTCTCCTCCGTATGATACAGGATAAGATTCTTCACGCCCAGTTCCTCCGCCAGTTTTCCGGCATCAAGCGCCGTGCTGTGGCATTTCTCATAAGGCTTGAACGTATCGCGGTCGGCATAGAGACAGAACGCCTCACACATCATCCAGTCAGCCCCCACTATGTAGCGTCGGTTCTGCTCGTTATAAGGCTCATCGCCCAGGCACGCCAAGACCAAAGGCTTATCCGATTCATCAGAAGAAGGCAACTCAGCTCGGAATCCGAATTGTTTCTCCTTAGTAGACTGAATATCAAAGCATTCCAGCTTCATATCCCCCACTTCGAAACAATCGCCATCTTCCAGCTGATGGAACACCACCCTTTCAGCCACCTTAGCCAGTTGCTTCTTGGCAAGAATCATGTCGATGATGGTCTTGATCACCTTCATCACCTTGTCGTTTCCATACACATGCAGCAATCCCTCGTAACCCTTACATTGTGCCACCATACGGATTACCCAGATCACACCCAACACATGGTCGGTATGCGCATGGGTAACGAAGAGGTGACGAATGTCAGAAATCTGAACATTCACCTTCTTCAGCTGCGCCAATATTCCGTTTCCTCCTCCCGCATCCACCAGCATCAGGGTACTGGGAGTCTTGAGCAGAAAACAGGTGTTATAAATCTGGGAAACCGTAGCATTTCCCGTTCCGAGCATCGTTATTTTATTCATCTTTTCGTTATTTTTCGTTATGATATCTATTTTCCGTTCACTCCAATCTCTCTTTCCCGAATTATTCCCATCATAAAAAGAGCAGATTTTCAAGCACAAAACTACTCATTTTTTGATAAACCACCAAGAAAAAGCCCCAAAAACTTTGCTTATTCCAAATAATAATCTTAACTTTGCGGCATAAGGGTAGGTCCATGCTTGCCGGGTACTCTGCAAAGGCATAAGAAAAGGTTATTTTTCAAACACGCAGCAAAGATAGGAAATCATTCAGCGGCGAGGGTAAAAACTGATAAAATGGAGTTGAGGCTTTCTAGAAGAAATGGGGACTTCGGGGAGGCAGGAAACAGGCTCATCCCTACCCTCATTTCCTCTTCAAAACAGTCTCAAATCTCAGTCTCAGTTAGGAAAAATGTCACATTCCAACTTCAAACCCGCTTCCTAAGCCTTTATAACTTATTGATTATTAATTAGTTATATATAATATATATAGGAAGCGAGACCATAAAAAAACAACTGAGACTCTGAGACTGAGACTGCAAGCAAGAAAAAATGAACATGAAATTTGATTTAACTCTCTAAAAAGCAATGGATTATAATATTTTTAGCAACATCGCTCCGGCGATGCCAAAACTCAGCACGGGTATTGAATTTGTAAAATTTGCCATCTCTCAGGTATCAAAAGACATGCAGGAACCCTTATTTCCGATGCTCTTCCCGATACTCGAAGTGGAGATAAATGGGGCTATTTTTCAGCATTCCGACCTCAATTAGGAGAAATCATGCCGTATGAAGACCTATCTTGTTGCCGATTCGGGCTATAATAAGGAACAACTGTCCAACATCGCTGAAACTATCTGTCCCAACTTCCGTGAACACGAAGAAAAGAGATTGGAGAAAAATGTTCCGATATCGCACGGCATCGCACGCTATCGCACAACTGATAAATCGGGATTTCGTATCTTTGCATCGTGATTCAGAAAGCGCGCAAAATCACTTGCCCAGTTGGAGAAAAATATCTCCCTAATTGGGAAAATAAAAAGGCCTGATTTAACCCGATAAAAAAAGAGCCCCCAATGCGGGAAAAACATCGGGGGCTTTTATATTGATATCAAAAATCCTTAGTAAGGAAAAAGGAGCGGAAGAACGAAGGTCATCACAACGCCGATGATAATCTGCAGAGGCAAACCTACCTTCACGTAATCCATAAACGTATAGCCACCCGCCTTCATCACCAGCGCATTAGGAGGCGTGGAGAACGGAGAGGCAAAGCACATGCTGGCGCCCAACGTAACCGCAAAGAGGAAGGAATAAGGACTCACACCTACCTGCTGGGCCGCCACCAGGGCAATAGGAGCCATCAGCACAGCCGTGGCAGTATTGCTGATAAACATCGTCATCAGAGAAGTGGTGAAGTAGATACCTGCCAAGAGAGCTGTAGGTCCCATCGAACCCAAACTCTCTACCAGCCCCTGAGAAACCAAGGCCGAAGCACCCGTCTTCTCAAGCGCCGTAGACATCGGCATCATGGCGGCTATCAGCACGATACTCTCCCAGTTGATGGTCTTGTAAGCCGCCTCTACATTCCGGAAACAACCGGCAAAGACGGTCAGCAGTCCGGCGATGATGACCGCCGTGACCGGAGCCACAGGAATGAAATCGAACACCATCATCGCTATCATCAGCAGCATGATGGCAGCCGCCACAGGCGCCTTATAATCCAAAAGCACCTTGTCGGCAGTCTTCTCTGGCTGGTCGATTACCACCCAGTTGCTCGTATCGTTAGCCAGATGAGCCAGATTGGTCCATTCACCCTGCACCAGGAGCATATCGCCCACATGCAGTTTGGTGGCTATCAGATTGTCGGTAATATATTCATCGCCCCGCTTTACGCCCAGCACGTTGATGCCGAAACGCTTGCGCAGGTTAGCCTCGCCTATACGCAGACCGGCAAAATTAGACGTAGGCATCACCACGATTTCGGTCAGTCCCAGGTCGTAGAAATCAATCTTCACATCCTTCATCTTCCTGAGGCCGTAATCGCTGGCAAAGCGTTTCATCTTCTCCTCCTCACCTATTATATATAAGGTATCGTGAACCTGAATGGTGCTGCTGCTCTTCGCCATGTTCTGGCTCACATCCTTCACCAGTCCCAGTCGCGATTTCTTCTCGTTTCTTATCTCGATGATACTCACACCATATTTCTTCTGGATGCTCAGATCCTTCAGGGTTTTGCCCACGATATCCATCTGCTCGCCATTCTCGTCGATTGCGGCAGAAGGGCGGCGGCTAGGCACGATGTAGCGATGCAGATTATCGAGCAGCTGATATTCGTCTACCAGGTCATCAAGCGATTTGCCCTGCTTCTTTTTCTTACCGCTCTGCTTTTTACTGAGGAAGATTTTGCTGAGCGGCATGAGCACGATGATGCCGATGGCGATGACGATGATGCCCACAGGGAAGAAGCTGAAGAAGGCAAGCGGCTGATAACCGCCCTCGGTCAATACTTCATCGATAACCAGGTTGGGCGGCGTACCGATGAGGGTGAGCATTCCACCCAGACTTCCGGCAAAGGCGAGCGGCATGAGGAAACGCGACGACTGCATGCCCGAGCCCGCAGCTATGCTCATGATGATAGGCATCATGAGGGCCACCGTTCCGGTATTGCTCACGAAGGCGCCGATAAAGGAGGTTACGAGCATTACGAGCAGGAAAGTGATGGTTTCGTTGCCGCGCGAGAGCGCCATGAGCTTATTGCCCGTAAGCTTGGCAAGTCCGGTCTGCATGATAGCTCCACCCACCACGAAGAGTCCTATCATCATGATGACGATGGGCGAAGAGAAGCCCGCCAGCGCCTCGGCAGGCGTCAGGATACCCAGAACCAGGAGTGCAGCTAGGGCGGTAAGCGCCACGATGTCGGCCCTCACCCTGCCCCAGATGAATAGGGCTACCGTAATAACCAATATGATAAGTGTTGTTGTCATGTGCTTTTTTTGGCTGCAAATATACGGAAATAAAGTGAGAATTAAGAATTTGCGGAAAGAAAAATGAAGAAAAATCTTGCATAATACAGAGATTTATGCTAACTTTGCAAACAAAAAAAGTTAGCAACATGACAAAGAAAGGTAAACATACCGTATTATTCATCTGTCTGGGCAACATCTGCCGCTCTCCGGCAGCCGAGGGAATCATGAAGAGTCTTGTAGAAAAAGCAGGGCTTCAGGATGAGTTTGAAATCGATTCTGCGGGCATCGGGAGCTGGCACATAGGTCAGTTGCCCGACAGCCGCATGCGCAAATGTGGCGCCGAGCATGGCTACAATTTCAACAGCCATGCCCGCCAGTTCCAGAAGTCAGACTTCGCCCGTTTCGAAACCATCGTGGTAATGGACAACGAAAACTACCGTGCCATAACCTCCATGGCTTCTTCAGAGTCTGATAGGAAGAAAGTAGTGCGCATGGCCGATTTTCTGACCCTTCATCGTGAATACACCACCGTTCCCGATCCGTATTATGGCGACTATAGCGACTTCGAGCTCGTCATCACGCTTCTCGAAGATGCCTGCCAGGAATTATTGGACAGCATTATCGGAGAAGGGTAAAAACAGATGAAACAAAAAGGGATGAATCATCAAAATATCAGATTGATGACTCATCCCTTTTTTCAATTTAAAATATTTATACCGTAATCTCGCCCGAGCCATAGCAACGATGATGATGCTCATCATAAACTACACAGAACTGGCCGGGAGCCACACCATGAATCGCCTCTTCTGAATGAATCATCCAGCGGCCGTCTTCCAGCTTTTCTATCGTAGCAGGATGATATTCCGGCGTATGACGAATCTTGAAAGTTACCTTCTGCATAGCAACCTCGCGTGTGAGGAAATGGAAATCATGGAGAGGAAAATCCTTCTTGTATGCCGACTGCGGATCATAACCATGACTCACATACAGGATGTTGTTCTCTACATCCTTCTTAATCACGAACCAGGGACCGCCGCCAAAGCCCAAGCCCTTGCGCTGGCCGATGGTATGAAACCACAAACCCTTGTGCTCGCCTATGCGCTTGCCCGTTTCCATCTCTATGACATCGCCCGGTTTCTCGCCCAGATAACGGCGGATATAATCATTATAATTTATCTGTCCCAGGAAGCAGATTCCCTGACTGTCCTTGCGTTTGGCATTTATCAGATGCTCCTCTTCGGCTATCTCGCGAACCTCATTCTTGATATGATGGCCGATAGGGAAAATCGCTTTTTTCAATTGCCAGCTCTCTATCTGAGCCAGGAAATCGGTCTGGTCTTTTACAGGATCAGGACTCGTGACAAGCCATTTGTCGCCATTTTCATCCGTTTCGGTCTGCGCATAATGCCCCGTGGCGATGAGGTCGTAGTTGTGACCCATCTTCTCATCGAAGGCACCAAACTTAATCAGGCGGTTGCACATCACGTCCGGATTAGGCGTAAAACCCGCCTTCACCTTCTCCATCGTATAACGGGTTACCTCGTTCCAATATTCATGATGACAGTCAACCACTTGCAGCTTGCACCCATACTTTCTGGCCACAGCCGTAGCCATCTCCAGGTCCTCCTCCGAAGAGCAGTCCCACTCCTCTTTCTCCTCAGGACCAATCTTGATGTAGAAGCAATCAGGATGCAGGCCCAGCTGGGCAAACTCCCAAACCACAACCGAACTGTCGACGCCTCCCGAAAGGAGCACGGCAATTCTCTTATCCTTTATTTCGTCAATATTCAGCATATTCTTTCCTGTTTATAATAATCCGGTTGCAAAATTACGAAAAAAAACTGATATAATGAGCAAAGAAAGGGCTAGAAATGCATGAGAAAGAGAAAAGAAAAGCCCGCAAAGCCTATTTTCGCTATAGAAAACACTTATAGCCGTATTCATAGCTTTTAAACATAAAACGAGTTTTGCTTTCGTTTTTATCTATACCTTTGCAATCGATTTCAGAAATCGATAAGAAAGAATGTTTTTGAAAATTCAGTATTTACATTAATAGATAAAGAAAAATGGAGATTTTAAAAAATCTATTTTATGGCTTCCCAGACCTTTGGGGAGGCGGAGTAGCCCACTCTGTGATGATTCTTTCGCTGGTCATCGCCTTGGGTTTGTGTTTAGGTAAGCTCAGAGTAAAAGGTGTTTCCCTGGGCTTGGCTTGGATTCTGTTCATCGGTCTTATCTTTGGACATTTCTCTCTCAACCTTGACGAGCATCTGCTCCACTTCCTCAAGGAATTTGGCTTGATCCTCTTTGTCTACTCTATCGGTCTGGAGGTAGGTCCGGGCTTCTTCGCTTCGTTCAAGAACGGCGGCAAGAGTCTCAACCTGCTCAGTATGATTGTTGTGGCCCTGAGTATCATTACTACCTTAGTCATCTTTTCATTTTCGGGAACATCCATCACCTCTATGGCAGGTATCCTTTCGGGTGCCGTAACCAACACTCCTGGATTGGGTGCAGCCCAGCAGGCATTCAGCGACCTGCGCCACATCGACGCCCCATCCATCGCAGCCGGCTATGCCATCGCCTATCCTATGGGTGTGCTCGGCGTTATCCTCAGCTTCATTATATTAAGGTTCGCGCTACGCGTAGACAAGCAGAAGGAAGAGGATGAAGCTAAGCGAGGCAAGGGACATCTTGAGGCGATGACCCTGAACACCTTCGCCGTAAAGGTTTCTAACCAGATGGTTTTCAAAGATACCGTCAAGCAGATCCGCTATCTGCTGAAGCGCGACTTCATGGTTTCCAAGATTATCCGTAACAACGGCGAACGCCAGGACGAGGTGGTTAACGGACAGACCGTGATAGAAGAGGGCGACATTCTGCAGATTGTGGCTCATCCTACCGTAGAAGAACCTATCATCGCCCTGCTCGGCGAGAAGGTTGACGTAAAGGACGAGGAATTCAGCAGCGAGCTCATCAACCGCCGAATTCTGATTACCAAACCGGGTATCAACGGAAAGAGCATCAGCCAGTTGCAGATTAGAAGCAACCTTGGCGCCAACATTACCCGCGTAAACAGAAATGGTGTAGACCTCATCGCAACCCCAGACCTGAAACTCCAGTTGGGCGACCGCGTAACCGTAGTGGGCAAGGAACTCGCCATCGCTCATACCGAGAAGGTGCTGGGTAACCAGATGAAGCGTCTGAACTACCCTAACCTCATCCCAATCTTCCTGGGCATCATGCTGGGTTGTATCGTAGCCAACATTCCGTTCTTCATCCCAGGCATCAACGAGAATCTGCGTCTCGGACTTACCGGCGGCCCATTGGTAGTAGCCATTCTGATAGGTTATTTCGGACCGAAATACAACCTCGTTACCTACAATACCATTTCAGCCAACCTGATGCTGCGCGAAATCGGAATCTGCATCTTCCTGGCTTGCGTGGGTCTCGGCACAGGCGAACAGTTTATCCAGACCGTAGCATCAGAAAGCGGACTGACCTGGATACTCTACGGCATCGCCATCACCATGATACCAATCATTCTGGGCGGCATCATCGGCAAGCTCGTGTTCCACATCAACTATTATACATTACTCGGCGTATTGGCAGGTGCCAACACCAACCCTTCTGCCCTGGCTTACGTACGTGAGCAGACTTCGGCAGATGCGCCAACAGTAGGCTATGCGAATGTATATCCATTCGCCATGTTCCTCAGAATTGTAACCATTCAGATTATTATTTTTGTATTCGGATAAACATATATGACAGAAAAAGAATTGAAAACCTGCGCTTGCGTAGAGGACAACTGCAACTGCAAGGAAATAGCAGAATCAGAACTCAGAAGAAAACTCGACTTATTATTACGTACCGGTAGCATTCTCATAGAGAGTGCTGCCGACACATCCCGCATCATGCGAACCATGAAGCGTGCAGCAGCTTTCCTCGGTCTCGACGAGCGATACATGCACCTTTACATCAACTGGAACGTGCTGATGGTAAACTATAGCGACGAGGAGCATTCCTTCTCCAAGTTCCAGAGATGCGAGAAGCACGGTATCAACCTCACCTCTATTTCCCAGGTAAGTAAGCTCACCTGGAAGGCCATCAAGGATAACTATTCGCTCGAACAGTATGAGCAGGCTCTGAACGACATCAAGGCCACCCCACGCAGTTTCACCCCTTGGCAGGTAGCCATCGGCGGCGGTTTTGCCTGCGGCGGATTCTGCATCCAGTTCGGTTGCGACTGGCCAGCCTTCTTCTTCTGTTCGCTTGCAGCCATTCTGGGTTTCCGCCTGAGAATGTTCCTGCCAACCAAGGGCTGCAACAACTATGTAGCCATCGGTATTTCGGCTTTCGTAGCCACTCTGATAGCCTGGTTGACCTCATTCCTTTCGCTCAACCCATCGATTGCCGAAGCGCTTCCAGCCTTCATGCATTCAGATACCCCTTGGCATCCGCTGATGGCATGTGCCCTCTTCATCGTGCCGGGAGTTCCACTCATCAACTTTGTGTGCGATATGCTCGACGGATATATTGAGGTGGGAATGGTTCGTGCCCTGAACACCCTGCTGATGCTCTTCGCGATGGCGTTCGGTATCGCCTTCGCTATCCAGGTTTGCCATATCGACAACTTTGTGAAGGATCTTACGATGACTCCTCATCACGAATACTGGGAGTTTGCCATAGCAGCTGCCGTATCGGCCATGGGGTTCTCAACCATCTTCAGCATACCTCGCCGTCTGTTGCCGGTTGTAGCTGTAGGCGGTATCATCGCCGTATGCTTCCGCAATTTCGTCAATCTGGGTCCATCTAACGGCAACATCGGTCTTGACATGGGTCTGAGCATCGGTTCGCTTGCCGGTTCTGCGCTCATCAGCATCATCGTGATCAAGGCGCGCCATTGGTTCCATACCCCTCACCAATGCATCACCATTCCTAGCGTTATCCCAATGGTACCGGGAGTTCTGATGTATCGCGCCCTGTTCGCCTTCATCGACATGCATGGCGTGGTAGGCGAAGTAACCGTAGGTATGAACAACCTCATCAAGGCTTCGCTCGCCATCATCTGCATCGCCCTGGGTGTGGCAATTCCAAACGTATTCTTCCGCCGCTTCATCGCCGACAACCGCAAGCGCAAACTGCTTGCCATGCTGGTAGAAAGAAAGAAGAAGAATGGCGAATTCGTAGATTTGCACGAAGTAGAAATCAAATAATCATCTGGTTGGAAATCTGATTTTCATCGGATGATAACCGGATAAAAAGAAGTAGAGATGCGATAAAACACCATTTTATTCTTCAAAAAAAGAGGATATTAAAATAAATGTTTTATCTTTGCACCCAAATTTAGCTATCGGTTATTTCTATAGCCGATAGCTTCAATAAAGGAACAATATGGAAATACGACAACTGAAATATTTCTTGAAGGTAGCCGAGACGCTCAACTTCTCAGAAGCTTCGCGCAAGTTATACATCACCCAGAGCACCCTCTCACAGCAGATTTCGCATCTGGAACAGGAGATAGGTCTGCCCCTCTTCGAGCGCAATTCTCATGAGGTTTACCTCACAGAGGCGGGCAAGGAATTGAGACCTTACGCCCAAAACGCGGTCAATTCTGCCGAAGCCTGTGTAGACCACATGAACGATCTGAAGGAAATGCTTACAGGCGAACTGAACATCGGCGTAACGTTCTCCTTCAGCAACATCATGTCCGAGACGCTCATCGCCTTTCTCCACGCCTATCCTCATGTAAAGCTCAACATCCAATACCGCACCATGCAGGAACTGATGGACGGACTGAAGAAGCGCGAACTCGACCTCGTTCTGGCTTTCAAGCCTCTGAAGAACGAGAAGGCGGTAGACAGCCGAGCTATTTTCAGCAACCGTCTTGCCGCTATCGTGAACGTGAATCATCCGCTGGCGCGCCTTTCATCGGTCAAGCTTTCCGATCTGGAGCGCTACGACCTCATCCTTCCTTGCAAGGGTCTGCAGGCACGCAACGCCTTTGATCACATGGTAGAGGGCAAAGATTTGAACTACAAGATTATGGTAGAGGTGAATAATGTAAACATCATCTTCGACCTTCTGGGCCGCAGCAATCTGGTGACCATTCTCTCCGAATCGACCACCATTCTGCAGAACGGCATGAAGGCGATTCCTATCGATGCTGCCGACAACGAAATGGATGGCTGCATCCACATTCTGAAAGATGCCTACATGAAAAACTCAGCCCAGGAGTTCATCCGCATGCTGAGCCAGTCAACATCCATCCTTGCCAATTTTGCCCTGAAGGATATCCTGAGATAATCATCTTAACGCCTGGCGGCTTGCGAGCCTATTTGCTTGCGGCTAGAACAGATAAAAAAATCCTCGTTCGAGTTCTTTTTCGAGCGAGGATTTTTTCTTCTTTTTACCCTTTTACCCTTTCTTTCTTGCGATGATAATCGTTACGCCAGCCAGGATAGCGAGGATGCCTATCGCCAGCTGCAGAGAGAAACTCTCGCCGAAGACGCATACGCCGATGATGACGGCTGTTACTGGCTCCAAGGCTCCCATGATGGCGGCTGGAGTACTGCCGATAAGATTGATGGAAACCGTCATGAAGAAGAGCGACAATACCGTTGGCAACAAAGCCAGCTGGGCAGCACAGAGCCATTGTTTAGGCGTTTGAAGCATCTGTATCGGCTCGCCTGCAATAAACGAATAGACAAACATCGTAAGCAGTCCGAAGACTAATATATAAAAGGTAAACTTGATGTTCGACATGCCCGGATTCTTCCATTGGTTGATGGAGATGATGTAAAGGGCATAGAGCAGGGATGAACACATGACGAGGGCAAAACCCGCCGTGCTCAACTTATCATTTCCATCGCCCTGATAGAGCAATCCTACTCCCGATACCGCCAGAAGAATGGCAAGCGAGGTAGACCACGTTACCTTCTCGTGGAAGAAGACCGTCATCAAGATGGCCGTCATAATAGGATAAACGAAGAGGATAGTGCTGGCAATACCTGCCGCCATATAATGGAAACTGACATAAAGCGTGGCTGACGAGAGCGAAAACATGCAGCCCAGCACGCCAAGACGAACCAGATGTCCCCACTTCACCTTGAAACTCTCCTTGCGGAACAGCATCACCACGGCAAACATCAGTACCGCCAAGAGATAACGATAGATGAGTACAGAACTGGAATTGAATCCGTCGCCATAGAGTTCGAGCGTGCCCAAAGGATTGGTACCATAACATACTGCGGCAACAATACCCGCCGCAAAGCCTTTAACTTTATTACTGCTTGTCATTAGATTAAATACTATTTTTTTCTTATACTTCTTGTTATCTATCTATTTCGGGCTACAAAGTTACAGCAAATATTCGAGATAAGCTAACAAAATCGTATAAATATATTGTAATATCTGAGAAAAAACGCTCTTTTCTTGTGCTTTACGAAAATAAATTGTACCTTTGCAATATCTTTGAAAAAAGATAATCAGATGAAACATTAAAAACTAAACAAAAGAATTAATAACAATGGAACAGATTAAGAATGATCAGCTCACACTTGAGATTTCATCTCTCGGAGCAGAACTTCAGAGCATCAAGGATGCTAATGGTAATGAATATCTCTGGAATGGCGACGAGAAATACTGGAACCGCCACTCTCCTATCCTCTTCCCTATAGTATGCGGATTGTGGAAAGACACTTATCGCACAGAGGGCAAGGAGTATCACCTTCCTCGCCATGGTTTCGCACGCGATACAGAGTTCAAACTCGTTGGCAAAACTGCCGACCGCCTCACCTTCGCGCTCATCGACAACGAAGAGACTCAGAAGAACTATCCTTACCACTTCAACCTTGCCATCTCTTACCGCCTGCAGGGCAACGAAATTCATGTCATCTGGCACGTAGAGAATACCGACGACAAGGAAATCTTCTTCCAGATTGGCGGTCACCCAGCATTCATGGTTCCTGGCTGCAAGAAGGGCGAAGAAATGAAGGCTACCCTGAAACTCGACAACGAGGCTCCTGTTCGTCTCTATGGTAACGTAGGCGGATGCATCGACCGTCAGGCTAAGGAAACCGTAGAAACCGACAAGGGTATCTGGGAAGTAAACGAGGAGACTTTCGCAGAAGATGCTGTTATCTTCGACAAGAGTCAGGTTAAGCAGGTGAGCATTCTCAACGAGCAGGGCGAACCTCATGTAACCCTCGAGTTCAAGACTCCAGCCGTAGGTATCTGGAACCCAACAGGCAAGCACGCCCCATTCATCTGCATCGAGCCATGGTATGGTTTGAGCGACTGGGCTGAATATGATGGCGAGTTTAAGGACAAGTATCTGATGAACCGTCTGCAGCCAGGTGCAAGTTTCATGAGTGAGTATATCATCAGAATTGAGAAATAATGGAAGAAAAAGACAATTTGCAACTCCCCGAGAACGCATTCCGCGAACTGAAAGACGGGGAGGAATATAAGCCGCTGATGTTGCCTGACAAGGTTTATCCTGAGGTGAACGGATGGTCGGTTACATGGGGAATCGTGATGGCAGTCATCTTCTCTGCTGCCGCAGCTTATCTGGGCTTGAAGGTGGGTCAGGTGTTCGAAGCAGCCATCCCAATCGCCATCATCGCCGTGGGCGTAAGTACCGCTACCAAGCGTAGCAAGGCGCTGGGCGAGAATGTCATCATCCAGAGCATCGGAGCCTGTTCGGGTGCTGTGGTGGCAGGAGCCATCTTTACCCTGCCAGCCATCTACATCCTGCAGGCTAAATATCCGGAGATGACGACTTCGTTTATGAAGATCTTCATGGCTTCAGCCCTGGGAGGAGTCTTGGGAATCCTTTTCCTTATTCCTTTCCGCAAGTACTTCGTAAGCGATATGCACGGCAAGTATCCGTTCCCTGAGGCTACGGCTACCACGCAGGTACTGGTGAGCGGAGCCAAGGGTGGCGACCAGGCTAAGCCGCTGCTCATAGCCGGACTGGTGGGTGGTCTTTACGACTTTATCGTAGCCAGTCTTGGATGGTGGAACGAGAATTTCACATCGCGTGTGGTAAGTCTGGGATGCGACCTGGCTGACAAGGCTAAACTCGTATTCAAGGTAAACACAGGTGCTGCCGTATTAGGTCTGGGTTACATCATCGGTCTGAAGTATGCCTTCTTCACCTGCCTGGGTTCGCTCGTAGTATGGTGGCTGATTGTTCCGGGCATGAGCGTTATCTTCCATGATAGCGTGCTGAGCGCCTGGGATCCTAGCATCGTGAAGACCGTGGGTGCGATGAGTCCGGAAGAAATCTTCCGTGCCTATGCCCGCAGCATCGGTATCGGCGGTATCGCCATGGCGGGTATCATCGGCATCATCAAGAGCTGGGGCATCATCAAGAGTGCCGTAGGACTTGCCGCCAAGGAGCTGAAGGGCAAGAGCGATGTGGATGAGAACGTGAAGCGCACCCAGCGCGACATCTCTTTCAAGATTATCGCTATCGGTTCGCTTGTTACCATCCTCGTAACCTTCCTCTTCTTCTGGTTTGGCGTGATGGAGGGCAACCTTCTCTTCGCTATTATCGCCATTCTGCTCGTGGCTGCCATCGCCTTCCTCTTTACTACCGTAGCGGCTAATGCCATCGCTATCGTGGGTTCAAACCCTGTTTCGGGAATGACCCTGATGACGCTCATCTTCGCCTCTGTGGTGATGGTGGCTGTCGGTCTGAAAGGTCCTGGCGGCATGCTGGCTGCTCTGATTATGGGTGGTGTGGTTTGTACAGCCCTCTCGGTAGCAGGTTCGTTTATTACCGACCTGAAGATTGGTTACTGGCTGGGAACAACTCCAAAGAAACAGGAGGGATGGAAATTCCTCGGTACCCTGGTGAGTGCGGCTACCGTGGGCGGCGTGATGATGCTGCTCAACGAGACTTACGGTTTCGCATCGGGTTCGCTTGCAGCTCCTCAGGCTAATGCGATGGCTGCGGTTATCGACCCTTTGATGAATGGCGTGGGAGCTCCTTGGGTGCTCTATGGCATCGGAGCCGTGATAGCCATCGTGCTCACTTATTTCAAGATTCCTGCCCTGGCTTTCGCTCTGGGTATGTTTATTCCGCTGGAACTGAACGTTCCTCTGCTCGTAGGTGGAGCCATCAACTGGTATGTTACTTCGCGCAGCAAGGATGCCAAGGTGAACAGCGAACGTGGTGAGAAGGGAACGCTCATCGCCAGCGGCTTCATCGCCGGTGGAGCCCTGATGGGTGTGGTTAGCGCCCTTCTGAAGTTTGGCGGCATCGAGGTAAGTATCGCCGACAGCTGGTGGGTTAATCCAATGTCTGAGGTTTGTTCGCTCCTGGCTTACATCTGCCTCATCGGTTTCTTTATCAGAGCCACAAAGAAATAAAGAATAGGCTTTTTACAAATAAGACAATCGCCTGGATGCATCTGAGCACCCAGGCGATTTTTTATTCTATCCGAATAGTTTTTCTATCCTACGATTCCGCAGCTACGAAATCCATCGGCTTGACGCCAAACTGCTTCTGGAAGCACTTGGCAAAATAGCTAGGACTGCTGAAACCTACCATATAGCTGATTTCGCTGATGCGGTAGTTTCCTTCTTTCAGGAGTTGTGCGCCCTTCTTCAGTTTCACGAGCTGGATCATCTCGTTTGGCGTAACATCGGCAAGACCGCGAATCTTATTAAAGAGCGAAGAACGGCTCATACCCATCTTCTCGGCAAGGAACGCCACGTTGAGCTCCGGATTCGCCACATTCTCTTCGATGATGCGAGACATTCGTTCCAGGAACGCATTATCAACCTGAGTTGAAGCTATCTCTGCTATCGGCTCAAGCGGAGTATGAGAGAACTTACTCCTCAACAGACGGCGCATCTCAAGAAGCTGTCTTACGCTTGCCTCAAGATACTTCATCGAGAACGGCTTTTCTATGTAGACATCGGCTCCACAGTTCATACTCTCCGTCTTCGCCGCATCATCGGTCTTTGCCGTGAGCATCACGAACGGGAGATGAGAATATTCAGAATTTTCACGCACCCTACGGCAGAACTCCGGACCGTCCATCTCCGGCATCATCCAGTCGCTTATGATGAGCGAAACCGGATGTTTCTCCAGTTTACGGAGCGCATTCTTTCCGTTGTCGGCGGTATAAACCGTATACATCTTTTCGAAATGAGCCTTCACAAACTGGCGCATGTCTTCATCATCATCCACAATCAGCATCACCGGTTTTGCCGGTTCACGAAGCGGACTAACAATAGCATCGCCTGCCTTTTGAGAACCTTGCTCAACTGGAGTTTCATCTGTCAGCAGATTTTCCTCAGTAACAGTTTCTTCTTCCTTCACCATTTCGTCTGCCTTCTCTACCACAGCATCCAACTGGTTGAGCGGCAAGGTTACGATAAAGGTAGCCCCCTTGCCTACTTCCGATTCTACTTCTACCATACCATGATGAGCCTCAACGAGATTCTTCACGATGTTGAGACCGATTCCAGTTCCCGGTTTGTTGTCGCGTGCCTGATAGAAGGCTCCGAAGATTTTCTCCTTTTCGTCAGGACTGATTCCCAATCCGTTGTCTTCCACCTCTATGCGGAAATGGGTTCCATTCTCCAGCAGGCGACAGGACAGGTGCACATAATCTCCGGTATATTTCAAGGCGTTGGTCATCAGATTGCTGATAACCTTGGTAACGGCCTCCTGGTCAATCATCGCCACGAGCTCATCGGCTGGATAATCTACCTCAAAACGGATGCTTTTCTGCTCGAAGGTAGGAGCAAAGCGCTCTGCCACAGCATGCATCAGCTTCGAAATGTTGTTCAAACGGAAATGAACCTGCATGCCCTTCTGCTGCACTTTGTTGAAATCGAGCAGCTGATTGACGAGCAAGAGCAACCGCTGGGCGTTACGGTCGATAACAGAAAGCGTCTGCGTGATAGTCTCACCATCGGTCAGTTTTCCGGAAACCTGTTTCCAATGCTCTTTCAGACTCTCCAAAGGTCCGATGATAAGCGTTACCGGCGTACGGATTTCATGGGCAATCATCGTGAAGAACTGCAGGCGGGCATCTCTCATCTCCTGTTCCTGCTTGAGTTCCAACTGGTCGAGTTCTTCCTGATGACGGAGTTTCTCACGTTTCAACCGGCTCTGCATGAACCAGTAGATTGCGTAACCGATGAGCAGAAAATACAGAATCTTGGCTGGCAGAGACCACCAGAACGGCGGATGAACCACAATCTGGAGTCTTGCCTCATTCTTCGACCATACACCATCATTATTGGTTGCCTTAACCAGGAAGGTATAGGTTCCGGCAGGAAGATTGGTATAGTTGGCACGATGCTCGTGGGTATAAATCCAATCCTTGTCTACTCCCTCAAGTTTGTAAGCATACTGGTTCTTCTCAGGCGATACATAACTCAGGGCAGCAAACGAGATATTGATGGTATTCTCGTTATGAGACAGATTGAGTTCTGCTGCATGACTCAGAGATTTCTCCAGCTGGTCGCTCCCCGCCTCTATCGGCTGTCCGAAGAGTTCTACCGAGGTGATTGCCACAGGAGGAGCTACCTGGTTGATCTTGACGAGATATGGATAAAAGCAGTTGAAACCTCTTGTAGAACCGAAATAGATTCTGTCATCGGAGGCCAGGAGTCCGGCGTTTGGCATAAACTGGTCGCAGGTAAGTCCGTCATATTTATTGAACAGCTGGACAGGTTCACCCGGCGTATATTTCACAATACCCTTGCTGGTAGAAATCCACATTACTCCCTGCGAAATGACAAGACTCGCGAAATCCAGGCTAGGCGCATCGATGGAGATGCGTCGGAATATACCTTTTGAAGGCAGAAATTCGCAAAGCCCATCGCCGGTTGCGGCATAGAGCTGCCCCTTTTCTCCAATAACCAGACAGTTTACCTGATCACTTACCAGCGAAGTAGAATCATTCTCAACATGCTTATACTGTTTCCAGGCATTATTCTTGTCCAAGCGCCACAAGCCACCTCCCTGGGTAGCAAACCATACGTTGCCCTGAGGATCTTCCTTGATATCGATGGTAAGCGACTTGAACGACTTGATTTTTCTAAACTTCTGCTGCCCTTCATCGAAAAGGCTGGCTCCATCCATCGAAGCCGCCCACAGCCGGTTCTTCCGGTCGCGATAAATACAATAGGCATTACTTCCCGAAGCCATTCCATCGGTCTGGAAAATCTGCTGCGCTCCGGTAGCCATGTTCATTCTGATGACACCATTACCATAGGTTCCCACCCACAGATCATTACCATTGGCAAAGAGAGCATGAACATTATACTTGCCCATAGCCGCCTTGCCCGGATAAGAAACAAAACTGTTGGTCTGGGGATTGAAGCAGTCAAGTCCAGCATCATCGGTAGCTATCCAGATGCGATGCTGCTGGTCTTCGAAGAATCTTCCTACCACATTACCGCGCAATCCCCCCTGTCGAGCTGAGTAAGCACGGAAACGTTCTTCAACACTCGTAGAAGGAAGATAACTTACGCCACCATAGAAAGTAGTTACCCAGATGCCGCCCTCATTATCGCCAGCAATACCATAAACAAAACGCTCGTTGGTACTCCGGCTCGGATCGTTTACTTCCGACAGCATATTCCAAGAGCGGTTCTGGATGTCATACTGCACCAATCCATCATCGCTGGCTATGAGAATATACTTGTTGCTGTTGTTGTAAAGCTGGTGGATATGATGAACAGCATTACTCAAGGTTCCGCTGATGAGCTGTTCGGCACTACCATCGGCGTTGAGCTTGTAAAGTCCGTTTTCCCAGGTTCCGACATAAAGATTGCCATCGGGAGCAGCCAGCATCGCCATGCCGTAAAACATGGTTGCATCGCCCTTCAGAGGGAATGCTTCAAACTGGTCGGTCGACTTGTTGAGATGATAGATGCTGGCTCCACCATGGTTACAGAGCATCCATACCTGGTTGTTGGCATCAACCAGCGTACTTTGCACTTTACCCTGAATATTCTTCATCGGATACTGATGCAGTTCGTGAGTAGTCCGATTGTATCTGAACACGCCCTGTCCGTTGGTAGAAATCCAAATATTCTGATCGCCGTCAAGCGAAAAATTAAGGACAGGCGCCGTAATCTTATCACTCAGTTTCTGGAATCGGTCGGTTGCATTACAGAACAGATAGGCACCATTATTGCAGCCCACCAGCAGGCCTTCTTCGCAAGCAGTAAGGGCGCTCACAAACTGGTCTACAATCGTAAAGGGATTATAATAGGTTTTGACATCGTATCCGTCAAAACGGCACAATCCGTTGTCTGTACCAAACCACATGTATCCCTTGGAACCCTGAACCACGCTACGCACAGCATTACTCGGCAAACCATCATCCATCGTGATAGAGCGCACCATAGGGTCGATAGGAGCCCATTGTGCACCCGAGTTGGTTTGCGTTATCGTATGTGGCTGCGCCTGAATATCCGTAGCCCCTTTCGAGACAAAAGCGGTTGGCACCTGCGCCTCAGCCCCTACAGGCATCATCATGCAGAGCACAGAAACCATTAGAGTAGATATCTTTCTCATTATATGGGTCTTTATTTTCTGTTGTTAGATAAAATAATGCCGCAAAATTACAAAAATATAACGAGAAATACAACAAAAAGAACAAAAAAAGCCCCGAAACAAGCAAATAGCTACTTTTTAATAGTAAGACTATCTGTTTGCTTCAGGGCAAAACTTAAATAATGATTCAAGTGAGAAGTTTCACTATCAACAGATTGAAACCTGAATTACTTGCTCTTTACATCACTCCATTTAGGCGGTTTCACACCCAGCAGATTCTTCACGAAGAAATCGTAACGCTTGTGCTCGCCATAGAGTTCGCCCATGGTATGATGGGCTCCAGGAATCACCACGAGTTCGAAATCCTTATTCGCCTTTTCCAGGGCATTCACCACCTGATAGGTGCTCGAAGGATCTACGTTGTCATCTATCTCTCCTACCACCAGCATCAACGGGCGCTCCAGCTTGTGGGCGTTCTCCACGTTGCTGCACTCCACGTAGCTGGAATCAACAGGCCAGCTCATCCATTGCTCGTTCCACCAAATCTTATCCATCCGGTTGTCGTGACAGCCGCAGGCACTATAGGCAGCCTTGTAGAAATCGCCATGCAGCAATACTGCGGTAGTACTCTCCTGTCCGCCTGCCGAACAGCCGTAGATAGCTACATTATCTGCATCCATATAAGGATATTTCTTGGCTGCAGCCTTGATCCAGAGTTCACGATCTGGGAATCCGGCATCCTTCAGATTCTTGTAGCAAACCTCCTCAAACTTCTTGCCGCGATAGGAAGTTCCCATCGCATCGAGCTGGACTACGATGAAACCGAGTTCGGCAAGCGAAGTGGTGTACCAGTTGTATGGCATGAAACTCTTCGGAGTATAGGCATCGCCCGGACCCGAATAGATATACTCGATAACCGGATATTTCTTGTTCGGATCGAAATTGGTAGGGCGCTGGATGATGCCCCACATATCCGTCTTGCCATCACGCCCCTTAGCCACAAACACCTCAGGAGCTACCCATCCGTGCTTCTTCAAAGTAGCAATATCAGCCGTCTCCAGGGTCTTGACGAGCTTACCGGTCTGCGCATCTCTGAGCACGGTAACAGGAGCGGCATCCACCTTAGAATAGGTATCCAGAAGATAACGGTAATCGTAGGTATACTGGGCACTATGATTTCCCTCTTCAGGAGTGAGCGCCACCATATTCTTGCCGTCGATACCTATTTTATAATAATGTACCAGATATGGGTCCTCATTCTTGTTCACGCCACTAGCCGAGAAATAGATTTCTCCCTTCTCTTCATCCACACGCTGGATGCCGCGAACAAACCATTCGCCCTTGGTAACCTGTCGGATAACCTTCGATTTCTGCACATCGTAGAGATAGAGATGATTCCAGTTGTCGCGCTCGCTCATCCAGAGCAGTTGTTTGCCATCCTTGATAAACTGACGCCACAGACGACCATAGTTCACGAAGGTATTGGCACGCTCCTCTACCACGGTACGAAGCTTGCCGGTTTCGGCATTCATCGCAAGCATCTGATAGAGATGATGCCCACGCTGGTTGTACTCCATCGTCACCTCCTTGCTGGCTGGTGTCCATTGCATCCACTCCAGTTCATACTGGTTTTCTATCTGGTGCTTGTCAGCCTCCACCTTCTTTCCGGTAGCCACATCGATAATGACCGGATAGTGCTGTGGCAGGGCATCGCCCGGCTTGGCATACTCCTGCTTGTGGAGGATAGGCTGCAGCTGGTCGGCAGGCGAAGATTCCACGTAGTAAGCATAGCGCTTCTCTACCGGCACACGCTTGCATACGAAGATGTGCTTGCCGTCTGGGCTCCATTGGATGCGGTTGCTGTAATAGCATCCGATGGTACCATCCTGGGTAAGGATTCGCTTGGCTTCGGTATAAGGCTTTCCTGCCTCATGAACCACCACGTTGTAACCTTCGATGTAGGCTTCCATCTTGCCGTCGGGCGAAAGTACCGGATAAGCCTCCTTCTCCTCATCTACCTCCATCCAATGGCGCTCGTGGCGTCTGCCAAACTGAGGTTTGTTGGCAAGACGAGGCTTGATGCCCAGCGCCTTCTCCATCGCTTCCTGCGAATCATAAGTCTTCATCTCATCCTTGTCGGCATCATAGGAAACAAACTTCCTGCCCTGAGGAGTAGAAATCTGATAATGCAGTACGTGGGTGGAATCGCACCAAGCCGATGATCGTGCCCAATGGAACACGGAATCGGCAGAGAACTGATGACGTAGCGCATAGGCTCTGTTGTAATCTTCTAATGTGCCCTGTGCTGAAGCTGTAGCTGCCGGCATCGCCAGAACTGCACTCAACAGCGAAAGGCCTAAAATCTGAATCTTCATTATGCTTGATATTTTACTTGTTGACTTCTTTTGTATCTTTTTTCTCCAGTTAGGAAAATATTATTTCCCAGTATAGAAATCTGTGATGCGACGGATGGCACGCTGGCAAACCGGACAGAAATCATCCACTTCGTTGATTCGCATACGGCAAACCTGTGCCGGACGAAAACATCCCTTGCTCTGGTTGCCCGCACCCTCGAACACACCAATCTTGAAGACGGCTTCGTTGAGTTTCTTCTGCTCCTTCGCGTTCTTGATATTCTTATGATCCGGTAGTTTGGCAAGCGGCGTAGGAATCTTCATGCCCTTCGGCATCATATCCGCCCACTTACTCTGGAAATCCTTCAGCGTGGTGAGGTTCGGCTCCCAAGGCTCGGTATCACCAGGATACATCGGGTCGTACTCATCGGTACTGTACTCATCACCCAAGCCCGCATAGCCATGACCGAACTCATGTACCAGCACCTTCTTGAACGTAGGATGATCAGAGGTAGAAAGCGTTACCTGGTTATAGATGCCGCCGCCACCATACGTAGGAGAATTCACCAATACGATGATCTGCTCGAAAGGCACATTACTCAAGGCATCATAGATGCGATGAATCTTGCTCGTAGTGAGATAACGATTCGAATAGAAAGTATCGTAATGAGAGCAAGCCATCGTGTTCTTCCATTTCCCGTCGTGTGGAATACTTGGTCCCTCATCGAGCGATGGAGCTGCAACAGCCACCACGTTGAATCTCGACTTGAGCGAAGCGAAAGGTTCGCGCTCGAAGATGGCATCGGCTGCCCGCTGCGCATCCTGATAGAACTTATCCATCTGGTCCTGGCGATAGCCCTCGGCGATGATGGCGAGGTCAACACAGTCGGCAGCCTCTCCGCTCTTCACGATATAGCGGTAAGGGATGCCATTCTCGCCCAATGGTCGGATGAGGATATCCTGTGGATTGATGGTATGGCGCAGTTCTGCAGTCACCTTCTGATGCGTATCGCTCAGGGTGATGCTTACATCCACCGGTTTCTTTGGGAACGGCACGAGGAAACTGCTCTCGAATGATTTCTGAAGATGCTTTGCCTCCTGTGTAAGCTGCCATTCCTGGAAGAGTGTTGAGAAAGTATTTACATAGAGCACCTTGTTGGTACCATGCTCATACACGGTCACCTGTCCGTTGCCGTTCAGGAATTTCTCATCCAGTCTTGTCTTTCTTCCCGCCCATGTAGGGTTGCTGTAAGCCTGTTCAAAATAGATAGCCTGGTTCACGCTATCGCCCGCCACGATGTAATCCAGTCGCAGCGTCTTATCTTCGAAGTTGTCTTCAAAGTGCTGTGCCTGCATCGGCAAAGCCATCATCAAGGCGAGGGATGCAGCAAATAAAGTCTTATTCTTTATAAAAGTCTTATTCTTCATAAGCGATGATATTTTTATTTTAAGCAGATGATTCTTATTCGATTCGTACTTCACTCTTACTTCACTCTTACCTCATAAGGGAAACGGCGGGAAGATGGATCGAGCGAATGATTTGCAGGAGCACCCATCACCACGAGATAGAGCGCCTTGAGAGGCTGGGACTTTGGAGCCACAAGCGAAACCTTTCCACTCATCGCTTCGCCCATCGGGCTGTAGATGCATTCATCGGTATCGGCAGTTACTCCCACCAAACCATAACGGTAACCGATGGTTCGTGCCATCTTGTCCTTGGATGCCTTGAACACCTTACCCTCGGCCTCGAGGGATCTGAAATCTACAGTAACCTTCTTACCAGCCTTCGGAATTTCCAACTTGACGGCATTGAAACCATAGTTCTCAGGAACCGAAGCTGTATCCGGACGAAGATAACCATTCTTCTGCTTCAGCATCCTGGTATCAAAGGTGCAGGCATAAGGTCGGGTCTCCTTACGGGCATAATCGAAATCGAAGTTCACGAGATGGCGGTAGCAGTCGAACATCTCATCATTAAACTGCTTCTGACTCATCTTATACTTGCGCTTGTAGGTAACAACCGGGTCCTCTCCTACTTTTCCTTCCCGATAGAGCTGGGCGATGCTTTCCAAACCATGCTTCTCAGCCCACCACTCTATCACGTATGGCGAATGATAGATGTTGTCCAGATGCAGATAACCCTTATGGGTAAGCTGTCTGAAGGCATCAAAATGATACTTCTCATCTGTTAGCCAGTCGGGATTCACTCTCCAGAGCATCCATTGGGATGTCATCTCGAAGAAACCGCTGCCACCCCATGCCTCGCCAGCACGGTCGGCCATAATCTGGAGTTGGAAACTGTGTCCCAACTCGTGAGCCAGACAATTGAGTTTTTGATCCTGAATACGGTTAGGCGTTACCCAAAGCGCTCCGATAAAGTCATCATAAGTGCCGCCGTACGCGGTTCCTTCCAGCGAATAGTTCACCATCACCATCATCTTATACTTGTCGCAGATGCTGCCCGGCAGAGAGAACTTCAGGGTGTCACGGAAGAAACGATAGAACCGTTCTACCTGAGTCTGTAGATTGCCCAGGTCGAATTTCATCGGCTTACCTTCGAGCGAAGGAGGATTCTGCGGATTGTCTCCGAATGGCTTTTCCCAGAAATACACGATATTCTGGGTCTGCGCACTATGTCGCCAGCACCATCTCTCATCATCCTTGTTGAAATCATAGGGTTTCAGAGAGTCCGGTACGAAGATGAGTTTCTGTGGTGCAGATACGGGATTTACGGGTCTGGTGGCAGGAGCCTCAGATGGGTCCTGCTGTGCCAGGGCTGCAGTAGCCCAAGGCAAGGTTGCCGCTGTGAGTATCAGCGATAAGAATATTCGTTTCATTTCGGTTATGATTTTTGCGTTATTTATATTTTTGCGTTATTTATTATTTTCGTTATTGATATTTCGCCACAAAAGTACTGATAATCTTGCAAAAACGCTCGCAATATCGTCTAAAATGATACAAATATCGTATTTTACCAAAGAACATCTTAGAGATTTGTAAAAAACTACATCAGAATAATAGATTTATGCCAAAAAACTTGGGAGATATTATAAAAAGTCGTATCTTTGCCAAAAGAATTCTATAAAAAGAACAGATTATGAGATTATCAGAAGAACGATATATTAGCTTACTTACCGACTTTGGTTTCAAACGTATATTTGGAACAAAGCCAAATAAAGACTTGCTCATCAACTTTCTGAATTCACTTTTCGATGGAGAGCAAGTCATTAAGGATGTCCGCTACCTCAATAGCGAGCACGTTGGTGATGTTTTCGCAGAGCGCAAAGCTATCTTTGACGTGTATTGTGAAAATGAGAAAGGAGAAAAGTTCATCGTTGAAATGCAGAACGCTTTTCAGAAATACTTCAAAGACCGTTCTCTCTTCTACTCTACATTTCCTATCAGAGAGCAAGCCCCAAAAGGACAGGATTGGAATTTCAAGCTAGACCACGTTTATACAGTAGCATTGCTCAATTTTGATTTTAAGGAAGAAGCTTTCGACCAAAAAGAAATCAATCACGATGTTGGTCTGCTAGACAAAAAGACATTCAAGGTCTTTAACGACAAGCTTTCTTTCAAGTATATTGAAATTGCCAAATTCAACAAAAGCGAGGCTGAGCTAGAAACTCTGTATGACAAATGGCTCTATGTACTCAAGAATTTACCCAAGCTTGACAAACGACCGAAAGCTTTAAAAGAAAGAATTTTCACGAAATTGTTTGAAGAAGCTGAAATCGCTAAATTCAGTCAACAAGAATTACGAGAATACGAGGATAGTCTTAAGGCCTATCGAGACATAAAAAATTCAATCGATACTGCGAAGGAAGAAGGCAGGAAAGAAGGCAGAGAAGAAGGCAGAGAAGAAGGCAGAGAAGAAGGCAGGAAAGAAGGCAGAGAAGAAGGTGTTGCCAAAGAAAAGTTGGCCACCGCAAAGCGTCTTCTCGGCATGGGGCTCACACAAGAGCAAGTTGCCAAAGGTACAGGTCTTTCAATAGAAGATATAGAGAGACTTGTTTAAACAACAGAACTTTCGCATGTGGTTCAAGAACGGGCTGAAGACCCAAAAGCTCCTAGCTCAGGGCAGCGCCCTGGGTATAATAGCAATCAGCAAGGCGCCCTGTTTTACTCTAATTGAGCAAGCTTTGAGCGTATTTTTTAACGTTAATTA
>ERZ835109.751-NODE-751-length-33451-cov-31.314529_pt1 | contig 33451 bp, 7 predicted proteins | sample MGYA00519946_ERZ835109 | MGnify/ENA primary metagenome ERZ835109 (study PRJEB31850, sample SAMEA3708771) | human gut metagenome | biome: human gut; feature: human-associated habitat; material: faeces | place: China | collected 2014 ...
TTCTATAAGATTCAAGACGTTCATCAAATACAATTTTACCTACACGTTTACCCCAGTATCTAATAAAGTTAGGACGAAGCCATTTACGGAATTGAAGAATAACTTCTCCCCACATCTTACTAGATAGCATAGATTTATCAAAAGTATTATAAATACCATGAAGACTATGATTAATGCCTTTAACTTTACCTAAGAATTTAGCAAAATCTTCAAGAGTTATACCACTATTTTCTTTAATTGAAGCTATACCATCTTTAAGCTCAAATATATCATATAGAGTAGTATAATTAGATTCAAATTTTTTCTTAGCATTTTTTAATGCTTCTTTATAAGCTTTAGCGTAATTATTTTTCCATTCTTTAGTAAAGTTATTAGCTTTATAAGAAATGAATCTTGAAAGATAATCTATAAATTCAATATTATTACCTTTAAGAGATTCTTGTTTAGTCTTATAATTTTTATATTTAGTAAAGGTATCGGCATCTACCATTTGTTCAAACATTTTTTCTCTTAATGAGAATACAAATTGATCATAGTTCATAATAGAACCAGCAACAATTCTATGGGTTTGCATAGCAGATAAGAATGTAGCGAATTGAAGATAATGTTCACCAATAGTATTAGGAGAGAACATTATATTATCCCATTTAGACATACCAAGAGAAACAATATTAGTCTTAGTATCTACTCCAGCTTCAATATGATCTTCAAAAATATTACCAGCTAACTTCATTAAAGCTGCATCAAGATTATTACAAGTATATTCACCAAGTGATGCCCATAATGATGGAAGAGCTTTAATATACATTTCATGAGCTTTAAGAAGTGTAGCTTTAGTAGTAAATTCACCACCAGTTGCTTCGCTTACAATATTGATATGACCTGTACCAATATTCTTTAAAGCAGCAGTTAAGTTCATCCACATAAGAGATTTACTATTGACTGTATGAAGTGTATTAAGAAGTTGATCAGTTAATGTATTAATACGATTTTTACTTTCAAAAGCATCATAAAAAGCTTTAAATCTTTCAAAAGCATAAGTATCTTTACCTTTTTTAGTAATGACTTCAGTTTTCTTAGTATAAAGAGATAAAACTTTATTAATAACGTTTTTACTTTTAATACCGTATTCTCTAGCTTGAAACTCAGGCATAGAAAGAATAGTTTGAAGAAGATTTAGTTCAGGCTCAAAATCACGATTAATCTTAATACGCTTAAGTTGATTAATATAATTAAGAGTTACATTAAGAGGATCATAATTCATTCTATCTTTAAGCTCATTCATTTGCTTATCAGATAGAGTTTGATTATATTCAACTATATCGCTAATAGAAGTTATAGGCTTATGATAATTTCTATGTTTAGCTATATTATTAGCTTTTTTAATTAAAGCATTATAAGTATCAACATTAGTTATAGAATAAAGATCATATTTAATTCTACCTCTAACTTCTGGACGATTAAGAGCTGTAGCTTTAAAATAATATTGAGTTTCACCACTTAATGTATTCTTATAATCATCATCTTGTAATTCGTGCCATCCAATAGCTTGTTTGAGAACATCTCTATAACTAGCAGATATAAATGTTGGAAAGAAATTTGCTCCTTTAACAGTATTAGGCATAGCAACATCATTAAGTTCTGCAAATAATTCTTGCATTTCAACAATCATATCAATATCGTTTCTAGTAAGTTTACTAAATTTAGAATCACGATATTCAGGACGACAAACTTTAATTTCAAGAAGAACTTTATTAGTAGTTTGACCTTGAACTTTAAGTTTAATACCATTTACTTGAGCAAACTTCTTACGTATCTTAGATTTATAAACACGTTCAATAAGTTTAATATAGTAATAAGCTTCAGTATCCGTAAGATTAGGAAAATAATTTTTAGGATTAGCGTATACATCTTCAAGTTTTAATTCAAGTCTACCTTTATATTCAGCAGGAATAGAAACATTCATTGTTGAATAAATACCTTTACCAGCAGCTTTCACACGTTTTATATGAATTTTTTCAAGTTTAGCTAAAGCATCTTGAGCATTTTTAACTATAATAAAATCGTCAGATTCAAGCGCAGGTTCAAGAGCTTTTCTTTTACGAATATATTCATCATATATAGAGGCTTTAGCTTGAGCATAATCGAATGCAGCTTTAACTATATCAAATGGAGTAGTTAATTGAGCATTATTATCATTAATAAACTTAGATCTAAAATCATTAGAACGAGCTTGTGAAAATTTAATATTAGGCTTACCATTAGACTTCTCTGAATAGAAATTAGGATACTTCTTGAATAATGTAAATGCTTGCTTATTTTTATTAAGAGCAAATTCAGTAGCATTAAGAGCATGAAATTCATATTGAGAAAGAACTGTATCAATAATAGGAATTCCACTTTGTGCAGCAGAATCTAACCATTTAATAGCTGTAGATAAATCAAGATTATCACCTAACATAGTACGTATATTTTCTTGAATATCTTTCTCAGTTACAAGATATGGACCAATATCATCAGATTCAAATCCAGTTTCAACGAGTTTATCTTGAATATATTTAAATTTAGTATTAAAGCTAACATTATGTGATTTTTGATTCATCATAATACCAAAATAAATCTTAGAAGCATCAATAACTTTGCGTTTAAGAGGAATTATTTCCGCATATAAACCTTTAAGATTAAGAAGAGCTTCATTAAAATCTTTAATTGAATCTTTAATAGTTTGAGAAGCATTTTCAAAACTAGCTTCATCAATAGGATTTAAATCTTCAATATAAGTTTGAGATTTAATAAGACTACTAAGTTTATTTAAATCGGTAATCCATTGTTTACGATCAGCAGGAGTTTTCTTAGTCCATAAATCAGCAATACTATTAGTATTTAAATCAATGACTATATTATTAATCATATCTTTAACACTCTCAAATATTCTAGCATTATACTTGAAGGTATCAACATAATTAGGAAGACTATTCATGTCCCTACCTAGTTTAGCTATTTCATCTTTAGCTCTAGCGTCTAGTTTCTCTAAATCAGTATTAAGTTCTCCCATAATAGACATTTCATCACGAAGTAACTTAGTATTACCGATAGCAGTCTTCTCAACTTCATAGAGAGTATTAATAAATTCTAGATTTGATATACCTAATCCAGTATTATCATCTGCTACAAACTGAGTATCTAAAACCATAGAGAACTTAGGTGTTGTACTATTAATAGTATGAACTGTAGTTGTAGCATTCTTTTTAATACCAATATAATCAACTATAATATCATTAATACCATCAGCTTGAATTGCACTAATATTTGTTGGATTTAGTCTTTGAATAAGACTTTCTAAGCCCTTGAAAATTTGTCCTTGAACTTTTAATTGTTCGAGTTGAGAAAGTGGCTCTCCGTTGGCGATTAGTGCCAAATTTTTGATATTAGCCGGTAATGTTTCGGTATTATATGAATCTTCGATGATTCGCTGGGTTGATATAGTAATAACATCATCATTAGCAATAAGACCTCTATTAGTATCAGATTCATTCCCAATATAAATAGTAATATCTGCATTACTTGTAGCTGCATCAATAGCTTGTGTTAAACTTCCATGAGATTCAGTATTAGTAACAGAACTATTAAATTTACGATAGAACTTACTAAGAACTGTAGCTATTTTCCCATATATTTCTTGAGCTTCAATATTATATTTAAAGTAATCATTAGCTGTAGTTAAATATTCAGATTTAAACGTTTTATTAATAGGATAATAAAAAGTACAATCATTAATATCAAAACGTTTATAAAGAGTACCTTCAGGTAATTTAGCTTTATAAGATTTCTTAAGACCAGTAAGTTCTTTATCTATAACTTTTTCACGAGTCTTAAGATACATATCATTAGCATAACGAGAATTATTAACAAATATTGTAGGTTCAACAATCATTTGACCGACAATATTCCATATATCATTATGTTTAACAATAATTGCATTTTTTAGAATACTATTGAGAGCATCTTCTATATACTGTCGAACTTCAGGGTCAACATCATTATGCCATTCATTTGCAACTCCACCTTTAAGTCCAAAAGCATTTCTTGATAAATTACTTTTAGTAATCCTAGTAAAAGTAGGAGTTTGATCTTTAATTCTTTGTTTACCACTATTAGTATCATAAATATATTCAGGTTTCATATATTTAACGATACGAGTATTATCAGAATTAGCTCTAACAAATGCTTCAATAAAACGATCGAGTTCTTCGTTATCTCTAAGAAGAATATTATCTTCATTAGATTGACTAGCATATAAAGCATTAGCGTAATTATAAAGAGCTGCATTATTTGATCTAAAGTTACTACCTCCATCGATAATACCTTGTTCTCTCATCGCAAGTCTTATATCTTTATCGCTAGTACCATCAATAGATTCAAAATTAATAGAATCGAATTGATCTCCCCAAGTAGTCTTATAAGCACTTATATAACCATCATTTTTAGTTTTAAATCTACCATAAAGATCAATAGGAATATATTTAGATAGATTACGACCGAAATCAAGTTTATTAATCCAAAATGCGTATTTAACTAGATTTTCACCAAGAATACGACAATATTCATCAGGACTATTAATAAGTTGAAAGAATGTATCTCTAGTAAAATCAACATCATCACTTTCTTTAGTTGAAATACCTATGTAACCATTTTTTATAATAATACTTTCCATAGTATTTGAAGATAATAAAGAAAGAATATGATTAGGATTAAGTTTAAGATTACCTTTAGTAATATATTGTCCATTAACTACTACATATTTACCATCGGTTAATGTATTTTTAACCATAGCTAATTGAATACCTACTGGTAAATCTTTAAACATAGCTATTTTTTCAGCATGAGTATAAGATCTATTTTCAGTTTCATTATACCATGTTTTAAGATTAACTGATGTAAGTGATAAATCAGTAGCTAGTTGGAATCTAAATTCATTCTTATCGTTCTTAATAATTCTAGTACAACCTAAAAGTTTAGCTCTATCTTCAAGAACAGCTTCTGGACTTTTACTATTATCATTAAAGAATGACATATCTCGAATCTTATCAATTATAGCATAATTAATAAGAGCTTCTCTAAGTTCAGGATTATTATTCTGACCAAGTTTAGCCATACAATAATTAATCTTATCTTTGAAAAGAGGATTCTCACTAATAAATATATCATGAAACATATTAACAGACATCTCATTAGTAGAATATAATTGTTGTTGAAGAATAGGATAAGCACTATCTTCTATAGTCCAATTAGGATCAGTAATAGATGGAAATATAGCTTCAATCATCGATTGATCACCTATTCTAAAAGGAGATTTAGGTTTACTTAATTGAATAGGTTTATCTTCAATATCTGTAATAGATAAAAGATAATCATTTGCTTTATCAATCCAATCATTTATAACTTTACCTTTATCTGTAATAGCATTTACACTATAGTATTTATAAAGAAGTTCATCAATCATAGTGTCAGGAACTTTAGCGTCTTTTGCATTTTGAACTAAAGTATTGACATTATGTTGAAGCATAGCAATAGATTCAAAAAGTTTATTACTTTCAGAAGTTTTAGGACCAGCACCTTTCTTTTCAGTAATAAGACATCCTTGTGCACGTTTCATAGCATTTACAGCTTTATCAACGTACATATAATAATCTAAAACTTCAAGTTGACGATTAAGATAATTAGCATATACTTCAAGATCTTCAACATTATGTTTATAATTTTGACCTTCTTTGAATAAAGCATCAAGTTCAGTTATAGTTTTAGCTTTATTCTTAATCCCACTATTTATCTCATATGATGTAATACTTGTTTTTTCAGCAATAGCTTCAATAAATCTAGCCATAGCTTGAACTTGATTTTGATTTATAGTTAAACCGTGTTTATGAGCTTTAGCTATAGTAAAATTAGATAAATCTTCTTGTGCTAGAAATTTATTAATTTTATTAATAACAGCTTTAAGACCTACATTATCTTGATTAAATGCAAAATAGTTTTTAATAAAATCTTTAAGAGATTCACCTGTATTAATAAGAAGTTTACTCATAACAGTTGCGGCGTCAATCATATAATCACTGCGAATATTATGAAAACTAATATTAGTAAAGTTATTAGAGTTCTCTATAGATTTAATAGAAATATTAGTAACAAAATCACTAATGATTTGTTGAGATTCAATAAGAGCTGAATAAATATATCTATTAACACCTTCTACTTTAGTATTCTTAGATTTTAAATTAGCATTCCAACTTATAGGAAATGAAGCTAATAATGCAGTATTACCAATAGTATAAGTATTAAGATTAAACCAAAGATTATCCTTAACAGCATCAAGAATATGAGAAGTTAATTCAGAACGTTGAGCTGATATAGGTTCACCGTTTATATCTATCCAAGTACCATAATCGTTATTATATAAACTACGACACCAAACAGTAATTGTACTATCATCTACATTAACTTCAATACTACGTTCTCCATTAGATAACTTCTCTTCTTTAAAAGCCTTAAGAATTTGTTTCTTAGCCCATTCAGCTTTATTTGGAATATCTTCACTATATCCAGCAATATCACTAAAATTAAGTCTAATAGGAATAGCAAAATCATCAGATAGTTTAGTTTCAGTAAATCCCATTATAGATAGAGCATTATCTGCTGCAATAGATTGACCTTTAAGCACTGCAATATTATTATTAATATTACGAATCTTAATTTGATCAATAAGAAAATGCTGATTCATCATAGAGTTATCATAACCAGCAATTCTATTTATATAAGAAGCAGCAGATTTACTATGTTCAAATTCATTAGGTTTTTCTTTATTAAGAGTATTCTTAAGATCAGAATGAATACCAATCCAAGTATCGATAATAGCATTATCTTTAGCAGCTCTTGGCATTTTTCCATAATCATTAAGTTCATTCCATTTGACAGTAACAATTTTATCTATAAATTCTTTATATTTAGCATCATAATCTTTCTTAGCTTCTTTGAGTTTAGAATAGATTTCAGTTTTTTCATCATAAAGAGCTTTAAGTTCCGAATCAGTTATAACAGGATTTAAATTAGCTGTATTATAAGATTCAATTTCAACTTCTTTAGCTTCCATAGCTTTAGCTAAAGCTTCACGTTCAGAAGTGTTTTTTGAATAAAAGCGTTCTCTTTGAAGATCTGTATATTCAGCTTTTAATCTAGTTAATATAGGATCATTTATTCCAGTTTGAGTATTAATCTTTTCATTAATATCACCAAGTTGATTAATTAAAGGAACTTTAACTTTAAGATAATCTTGTTTAAGTGAATCTTTAGCTTTAGCAAAATAAACATCTGCAACATATTCTAAAGATTGACGTTTATATGTTTTACTATCGCTTTTAGTATATTCAATATATTTGCCATCAATAACATCAAATTCTTTCATTGAAAGATAAATACTATCAATATCGTAGTCCCAACCAGTACGAGTAACAAGATGTTCAGGAACAATAGCTTGACTTGCACCATTATTAAGAACACCAACAACTTTAGCTATAAACATTGATTGATGTCCTTCAGTAGGAATACGAATACCAAACATAGTTCTAAGATTCTCCGGAACAGTATTTAAATCAAGATTTCCATCAGCATCTAATTTAAATCGAGAATCCCAATTATTAAGAATGATTTCAGCAGGATGAAATACTTGTTTAACAGAACCATCTTCTTGTTTAACTTTTTCCCACCATTCACTTTGAAGTTTAAAATCAGCATTTTTTTTAATAATTGGAGTACCATTAGCATCTCTTTTAATACTACCATCTTCATTTAGTTCAGCTCTAAGTTTCCAATAGTCATCAGAGAATTTAATTTGACCTTCATGATACATCTTAGAAACATTAGCTTGAGTTCCTTTAATTAACCCTTTTTTGTCCAACGTAACAGATGCGGGTTGTAAAAAAGTATCTGGTTGAATAGTAACGTGAGCTCCTTTAAGTTTAAGATTTGTAACTCTACGTGTAATACGAGCTAATAAAACTGATTCAATTCTACTTTTAATAGTAGGATGATAAAAAGGTATAAAAGGTCTACCATCTACCATCATAGTAGCTTTAATGAAATTTCTATCAATTTCAGTTTCATTAAAATATCTACGAAGATCAGTAAGAACTAAATCTAAATTAACTTCAACTACATTCTTGTCATTAATAGATTTATATTTTATATTACCCTCATTATCAATAGCTCCCCAATCAGAAAGCAAACGATACATTTCATCATTAGCATTAGTAGCTAGAAGCATTTGATAATATTCAAATACACCAGCTTTATCAAAAGATTTATCTCCTGTTTTACCTTTACGTACAGTACCAGCAATAAAGTATTCTCCATTAAATACAAGATTATCAAGAATACGTTTTTGAAGCTGAGTACCAATTTTATTTTCTTCATCCATTAAATGAGAAGGTACTTCTTGTTGTACATAGAGATTACTATGACTAAGAGTATGTTTAAAAGTATCAATACCTTTAGGATAATTCTTTAATTCATAACGATTAGTAGATTCATTATATTGAATATTAAGAATAGCATCTTGTTCATTATTAGCAATATTAAAGAGCTTAACTTGAGGTAAACCACCAACTTTATGTCCAGATGCAAAGTTAATAGAATCAATACCTTCTTGTTTCATCCAATCATAAAGAGTTTCATAATTTGTACCCTTATACATACGTTTGAATACAACAAGAGTTGAATTTTTATCTTGATGTGAAAATACAATATCAGTATTAAATCTATTATTAAGAGTAGATTTACCTCGTTTATAGAAATAATACTTTAATTGTTCAACAATACGTGCATAATCTTGTGAACTAATAGAAGTATCTTCATCTTCTACAATCTCTTTAAGAGTTTTACCAGAAGGTAAAGTAAAACTATCATAACTACCCATAGCTTTAAAACGAGCTATACATTCATCTTGAGTTATAATATTAAATGCGTCTGCTGTTGTAATCTTATCAATACCAAATCTACGTCGAAGAGTATTAGTTGTAGTTTCATCTGATTTAACAAAAGGTGCTACAATTTTATCAATCATATTATCTCTAAGTTTAACATCACTTATGATAATCTGAGTATAAGTTGTATTACTTCTAGTTTTAGAACCAGGTCTAACACCTTGAGATGCACGTTTAGCCCAATCAAGAGCATTCTTAAATTCAAAAGTATAACCTGTGAATAACTCTTGAATAGCAATATCTGCAATATAATGATTAGTTAATAGATTAGCAACAACAAATCCCCAATAACGATCATTTTTATAATCATCTGGAAGTTGTTCACTTATAACTTTAAGTTGATTCTTATATGTTAAAGTAGATTGAATATTATCTCTGATAGGAGCTAAATAATCAAAAGCATCTTGTAAATGACTATTCATTCTATCAACAAACATTCTCATAAAAGCATTATCGATTACATCTCCGTATGCAGTAGAGAAATCTTCACCACATATCATAAAAGGTTCGAATTTACCGAAAGAAGCTAATTCATCTGGATGTAATTCTTTAAATGCGTCTTCTATATAATCTATAATGCTTCTTACAGATACATTACCGTTTTCATCAGTATATCTGAAATTAAGATTACCAAACTTAAAGATATTACCTGTAGGTTTACCATTTTTAATAACATCTTTACCATCCCAGAATATAGGAGCTTGAAGACCTTCAAATACTTCTTTATTAAAAGAATAATGATTATAGTAATCTTCAAATGCTAAATTAATATCACCATTAAATTTATTATGAACAATCTCAGCTCTTTCATCAGGATTCATATTATTAAATTCTTCACGAACTTCGTCTTCACTTCTAGTAAATTCTTTCTTTAAAGTGAGCTTATGAGTAGTAGAATCATAATCGAATAGCATACGTCTAGCATCTAACATCATTTCCATCTCCGTACGAAGAGTATCTTTAACTCTTTGGAAAGTATAATTAGATTCAAGATCATTAGTTCTAGCTATACGATAATTAACGAAAGTACCATTATTATCTATAAGTTTAAAAGGTAATGCTCTTTTACCACTATTAGATTCAGTTAATATATTACCTGTAACAAATTCATATATACGAGAAGCATCAGCTGAAGGTAATGAATAACGTTCTTGCATTTGACGAAGAATAACATCACGAGTCCAAATATAATCATGCATATCAACATATGGTGTACCAATACCTTGATCTCTATTAGATAGACCATTAAATCTAGAATATTCAAATGCTTTAACAGCTTCAATATTTACAGGATTAATAGGATCTAATATTCTATATCCATCTTCGTCTAAAACTTCATTACCTCTATCATCTTTTTTAAAATTAAAGAAACCTTTACCATTTCCTCCAGTACCATTACCTAAATTCCAAATAATAGGATTATATTTAGTACCTTTAGATTTAAGAAAATCAGCAAAGCGATATTTCATTAATTCAACATTGACATTACCTATACGATTAACAATACCTTGCAACATATAAGTAATATGATTATAAAACTCAGGTGTATATTCTTGTTCACCTTCAACATTAATATAGCTTAAATCTACTTTAATTGAAGGGTCACAACTACCTATAGTAGCTAGAATATTAATTCTACCTCTCATATCATCAACGATAGAATTAATTGTATCACCCGGTTTATAAGTATCATAAAACAAATTACGAATCTTATTAGCTTGACGATCTTTAGCTCTTTCACTTTGTTTATCTGTGATATTAGCTTTTATTTGATTAAATATCTTATCAAATACATCATCAATATGAACAAGTTCAGTTTCAATTTTTTGATGAATTAAAGCATTTACTTTATTATCTGCGTTTCCATCAACATATAAAGCTTTAATTACATCAAAAGGAACATTAAATTTAATAGATAAATAATTGAATATAGTATTGGGAGTCCAATTAATACCAGCATTATTAGATTTATACAGTAAACTATTTACTTTATCTGTAATAGATTTACCAGTTTTATACAAAGCATTTATATCAAATTGAACAGCACTTCTAGTACTAATTCTTTGAAACTTATTAGTAAGAATATTACGATATTGATTATACACATTAGTAATAGCAAAAGATTGACGATTACTTTCTCGAACAACATACGACATATTATAATCAGTTTCAGACATATTATAACTCATAGTTTCACTTTGAGTTACAACAGTTGTTGCCATATCAACTGAAGCCATATACATATTATAGAATATTTCTTTAAATTCTATAGTAGAAGCATCATCGTTTGGAAGAATTTCTAATTTATCAATTAAAGGTTTAAGTTGACCATTATAAACAGATTCAGAAGTAACTTTAAGACTATTTATAAGTTCTTCTTTATTTGCAGCATATCTAGTAACATCAATTAAAGAGTTCCATAAAACATTAATATCAAATGGCATAGTTAAACCATATTTGTTATAATAAGAAGCTGTACCATTTAATTGAGTATCTTCAACTCGCATCATAAGATTACTTTGATTATTATAAATCATCTCAGTAAGCATACGTTTAAAACGAGAAGAAGCTGTATCTTTACGATTGACTTTAAACTGAAGAGAACTATTCCAAGATTTATTAATATTTTGTTCATCTGTCATAGTAGCTCCATTAAGTTCTCCCATAGTCATATGGTCTTCAATATCGTAATCATTAATATCAGCCATAAATTCAGCTTTATAATAATTAACGAAACTCTGCCATATATTCTTATCATCTAAGTTTTGTAATTGATTAGCAAGAGCTATAAGATTATCAGCTTTACTTTTAAGTTCTTTATAGATAGCTTCATCTTGAACAATAGCTTTTATTTCAGCAACATTCTTACCTTCATCTTTAAGTTCTTTAGATCTATGATTACGATAATTCTTAAGTTGAACTGAATAGCCTAAATAACCTAAATCTGGATTAGCATTAGAAGCATATTGAAGAACAGCTTTAGCAATTATATCTCGAATTTTAATACCATTTTTGAAATCTTTATAATTAAGATTCTTAAATTCAGATTCACTTCTAAATGCAATAGCAGCAAAAATACGATTCAAATACATTTGCTCACTATCAGCAATAAAAGGATAATCATCTTCATATAGAATTTCAGACTTCTTAGCAATATCCGTATTCCATAATTGGCTTATTTCCGGCTCTCCCTGCTCGTTTAATGGCACGGTAATACTTTTGGTTAACCTATCTATATTATTACCATAGATGCTTTGAAAAGTGGCAAATTGAGCGTCTGTTAGTTTGCTATTCTGTATTGCACGCAAAAGAATCCAATCCCCATTCTCGGATGTAAATGTATTAGATTTAAGAGTTTCATAGTCAGCTTTAGCAACAGCACGTGCTTTAGAAGCATCAAAAGGATAGAGCTTTTTAGCCCTATCCCAAAGATCTTTAAAACATTTGCTATCAACATATTCATCACCGACTTTAATTTGTGGGATAATATTACAATCTAAACCCATAATATAAATTTTATACGTTTAACAAATACGTTTATTAGTTTCATCAAAATTAGTATTTTTATTTAAACTAACAATCGAATCATTTAAATATTTTGAAATGTTAGTTGCAATAGATGAAGAATCAGATAAAGACATAGATAATTTAAGATCACCTTTAATATCAACATAATCATCATCCCAATCAATATTTTCATCCTCTTCAATTGTAGTATCAATAGATTCTTCAGTTTGAATTTCAGTTTCAGTTTCAGTAAGAATAGGAGATTCAACCATAGTTTCAGCAAACGTTCCTCTCTCTACCACATCTCCTTCTCTACCGGGGGCTTCTAAGCTCCACTGAATGCTACTAATTGTAACATTAGAATCCATATCTCTAAAATCTTTATTATAAATTCTATTAATAGTATCATTAAGACGTTCCATTAATGAATCTGCTTTAACTTTAGTATCAATAACTCCAAATATCTTTTGAAATATATTAAGTAATACTTTTTTAAACTTATCCCAAAATGTAGGAGTTTCAATATCTTCAGAACCTTCAACTCTATCAGTAGTAGATTTAAGTTCATTAAGAAGTCTAAATATACGAGGATCAGTTAAAGCATAAGTAATAATTTCAGATACAGCATCTTGTCCATTAATTACAACTTTAGTTCCATTTTTTCTAGCTTCTAACTTACGAGAAATAGATTCATTAATGCTAGTAAATTCATTGGTTATAACTTGAATTAATTTATTAACTATACCTCCATCTCGAAGCATATCTTTTAAGAACTTTTCTCTATCATTTAAATCAGTTTTATTAGCAAGTTCTTGACGAGTATTTGTAATAGCTTTAGTAAAGTCTTCAAACCATGTTTGCCACTCTTTATTATTATAATCAATAAGAGCTTCACGTTGAGCAAGTTTCTCAGGATTATTAATATCTCGCATAGTACTATTAAAGAACTTCATAATATAAGTATGAATCATCTCATGTGCTAGAGTACGAGTTAAATAACCTTTATGTGCTTCTTCATTTGCTAGTTCCCAATTATAATTAATATCAATTCTAAATTGATTACGATAAAAGCCATCAATATCAGTAGAAGTTTTTACAGGTTTAGTAGAACCTTCACCTTTTTCAAATACTTGAGTTCTGCTAACAGTATGTTTAACATATACAGGATTTATACCAGCTTCATATTCAAGAATATTAGAAAGTTCTGCAATACTACTCCAATCCTCTTTATAACGTTCATCATCTTGAACAGTTTTAAGTAATTCAACAGGATCATAAAAACGTTGAGTAACTTCTGAATTATTATCAAATGCTTTAGTAGCAATAGAGAATTTAATAGGTGAATTACCAGATATAGATACATTGCTTATAACATTTCCATATTTATTCTTAATATATGCAACATCAGAGTATATAGCATTAGTAGCCATATAATACTCATATATATCTTCGTATTGGTCTCCAGTAATTGGATCTGTATACCCTGTAGTATATGAACTATCATTAGAATCTTTAGATACAGCAGCTCCATCTTTAAGACCAAATTGACGAACCATATTTGGAATTATACTATTAAGCTTATTATTAAACTTTTGAACATCAGCCGGAGTATCAAGATAATATATAGTATGTGGATAACTAGGATGATTTAAAGCTCCATTATAGTTAGAAACATCAAGTTTATTTCCAGAAGTATAATGAATAATTGCTTCACGTCCATCAATAGAAGTTTGAATAAATTTATGATAAGCAATTTTGCCTTTACCTTCACCAAGTACAGCTTTCATCATAACAAAACGTTTACTTCCATCAGCAGTATTACCTGATTGAAAATAAATATCATCTTGTGTAGCTGAACTTTTTTCACTGCATATAATAATATTTTGAAGTCTATTAGAAATTTCAAGTCTAGCTTCAGTTATATTACCACTATTTAGAGCAAGAACTTCTTTAATAGCATCACTAATATATTTATTATATTTATTTAATTTATTAATACGAGCTTCTTCAGTTTCATCAGTAATAGATCCCATTATAGTATTAGGACTTGTAGGAAATAAAGTGTTTATCTCATCTGTTTGAGGAATAACAACAGATATTCCTTGTCTATTACCAATAAATATATCACCAATATGATTACTAGAAAATTTATTTATATTTTGAATAATACCTCCAGTTTTAGGATCTCTAGCAATACCTGTTTCATCAATATAAACAATTTGAACCCTAGGTTTACCTTTAGAATCAACGACATCTTTAGTAGGTTTAATGGATTTAATTAAAGAATTACGATGATGCATAATAGGTAATCCTTGTTTAGCTTCTTTATCTTCTGTACGAGCTTCATCGTTAATCAATACTCTACCTGAACTAATATGACTTATTCTAAAAATGTTAGAACCAGTCATACGTATATCATTACGTATAGCTTGATTATTTTTAAAAATCATTTCATGACGATTGATAGAATCATTAAAATGTTTCTTAATTCCATTAGCATTTATAATACTTTGCATATTTGAATTAGTAATTCTAAATGCTGGAAATAAATCAAGACATATTTGATATATTTGATTATATGAAAGAGCTACATTATTAATATCTATTTCACCATCCACAGAACCTTCATATTCTGAATCAACTATACTAGTAAGAGTTTCACTATCGAGAATATTTTTAATTTGCTTAGAAGTTAAATTAGAATATATAAGTTCTTTAAAAGCATTCATTAGAGGTTTAAATCTATCTTTTCTAAATAGATCAAAGATAATCTCCATGTTACGTTCAGAATCTTCTCTATCTTTAGCAGATATATTATTACGAGGTTTAAAAGCTCTATCATAATGAAACATGAATCTAAAGATCTCTCTTTGATATTCAGCAAATATATTAGCCATTTCATCAGTAAATGCAAATTTACGTGGATAATATTGACCATTTGCACCTTCAACAGTATAAGCTATACCTTCTATAATAGTTTCTAATTTAGGGATAGAACCTAATTTATATTCTTTACCATTTCGATTAATAACTATATCATATGTAGCTTTATTCGGATTTTCTTCAAGATTAGTTCTTACTACAGAAACTTCATCACCTTTACTAATATCCGAAAGTATTTCGTATATACCTAAATTAGAAGTAATAGTATTATTTAAAATATCTTCTGGAGCACCATTAGGATTAAAAGTAATATCAAGACCTTCATGATAGGTTTTACTAATAATCTCAGGAGTACGATTAATAAAATCAATTACTTGAGATTCATTAAGAGGTAAACCTCCAGTAGCTTCAGTATCTATAAGATCATAAAAGAAACTATAATTATTATAAAGTTCTTTATAAAGATTATCTTTAGTTTCTCTAAATTTAGCATTATAATAATCTCGTCTATTACCAAATTCTGTTTTAAGAAAATTAGTAACATTTATAATAGACATAATTTCAGGAATAAGATTTTTATAATTATCACCTCGATATTCACGCATACCATTAACGAGATCATAATAATTAATTTTAGTAGTTCTAAATCCACTTTTATCACTAATAAAAGCAACAAGAGAACCAAAAAGATTAAAGTTATCAATAAAGATACCTCCTAAATCTTGAGAAATTAAAGCATATTTATTATGAAGAGTTTCATCAAGTCTTATAGCAATAGCATCTGAATTTAAACTAGAATCACTAGTAAGAATCTGAGCCATTTTAGATATAAAATCTGATTCAAAAGAAGCATTAAGAGCAGTATTAATTGAATTCATATCTAATTCCCAATCAGAATCTTTACTATAAAGACTTTTTAATTCATTTAAAGCATCAACAGCTATTTTAGCTGAACTACCATCATTTAATCTAATTGTATTATTATTACCATCGATATTTATATATACTGCATTAGATAATTTAATAGCAGCATCTACAATTAACTTTTCTTGTTTATTAAGTTTATTATCAGTAAAATATTTATTCATTAGATTTTTAATAAAAGCATCACTATCATATTTAGTGCTACCTTTAGTATGTTTTAATAGCTTCGGAACTAATAGCAAAGTATTCAGCATATTCGAATCAAATAAGGCTGAATTTGCCTCATTTTGGCTCAATAGAGCCACTAAAAATTCATTAATGGATTCTAGATTCACTCCTTCAATTTTAAAGTCTATAACAGGCTGATTTGAGGCTTTAACAAATTCGATTGGTATATCATTTTGATTTTCAGTAGTAGTATCACTTTGAAATTCAGTAATAATACCATTAGCTTTAGAAGAATCTTCTGTAACTTCAGTTTTAAGAACAGTAGTTTCATCTGTAGAACTCTGTTGAGCTTCGTAGCCCCCGGTAGGAGACAAGGACTGGTCGCGAGAGGAACTTTCTGTATGCTTTGCAATAAGAATATAATCATCATTAGGATTGCTCATATTAGCAGGAGTAAGCACATAACGATTAATTTGACCTTCAAATCCTTCAAGCCTAACACCAGCATCCTTACGTGGATTTGGAGTATCAAGAACTCTATATTCAACTCCACCTATAGAAACATAGAGAGTATATTTAGGATTCTTACGACCAAGATTATCTTCTATAGTATCATTGATTAAATCAAATTTAGTTTGAATTCTTTTAGCTTCTTGAATAATTTTATTAGTAAGTTTATTAATATCAGATTTAGTTGTTTCTTCAAGACCAAAATGTTCATCAGCTAAGAATGAAGGTAAAGGTTTACCACTAGCTTTAAGAACTTGTGCTGTATAACGACTTAAATGTTGAAGATAATCATTAAGTTCAGCACTAACATCACCTCCAGTTTTATTAGGTACATACTCAATTTCTTGTCCAGTAATAGCATCATTCCATTTGAATCTATGAGCCATAAATATATTATCAAATAGAGAATATTTAGCAGCAAGTCTAATAACAATCCATCTAAGATCTGTTATAGTCATAGTATCAAAAGAATTATCTAAAGCTCTTTCAGTATTAGCATTAAATTCTTTAATTTCATTAAGAATCATTGCGTCTTTAGAAGATAAATTTTTAGCTTTAAGTCTATTATTTATAATAGTACTTATAGGTAAATCTAAAACTTGAGATTCTGATATTATACTATTATAAACATCAGATGCTTCTTTAGATAAACTATCAATACCTTTAAAATCTGTATATGATTTACCAAATGTTCCAGAACCTATTTTAGGTTTATCGGATGAATCATCTGTTTTAAGATCATTAATATCTTTATCTAATTTAAGCTGACGTTCTTTTTCTGCATTAATGGCTGCTGTTTGACGATCAATTGCTACTTTATTATCAGCTTCTTGTTTTTGTAATCTAGCTAATCTAGCTTTATATGCTGCAAGACGTTCATCAGTATTAGAGAATTTAGCTTCGTCTTTTTGTAAAGATTCAGATGACTTATAAGTATCAAGTTCATTCATTAAATCTTTATTATTAGAAGCTTTGATTTCATCTTCATATAACTTGATTTCATCTTTAAGATTATTATATCCATCACCATTGAGATAATAATCAAGTTCAGCATTTATAGCTACATTACGTTTATCAAAGAACTCTTTAGCCTCTTTAGGATTAATAAGATTAGCCAACATAGTTTTAGCTTGTTTAGCTGCATCTTTATCATCAGAATTAATATCTAATTCTTCTATAGCTTTAACTGCTGCATCTCTAGTAGCTTGAAGTTGCTTTAATATTTTGTTATTATTTTCAAGTTTACTATTGGCACCTTTAAGAGCAATTTTAAGACTTAATAGTTGTTCTGGTGTTGCATCTTTAGAAGCATTAGCAATAGATTTTTCAATTTCATCAATTTTAGTTTTAAGATTAGATATTATATCATCATAAATTCTAATAGCTTTTTTAGTAGATTCTAAATTAGCAGATTGTCTAGCATATTCATTAAGAGCTGCCTTTTTGTTAGTTCTTTCTGTTTCATCAGAATACTTATTATCAACATAGTTATTAAGATATTCTTTAGATTCAGCTTCACGTTTAGCATATTCTTCAGGATTAGCGGTAATATTAGCTATTTCAATTTCATTAAGTTTCTTTTGAGCTTCAAGATTAGCTAGACGTCTATGATATTCATATTCGTTTTTGTCATTAGAACCTGCAATTGAATCAAAATGATCTTTATATATACTTTCAACAGCTTCTATTTTATTAAGAGTTTGCTCAAAGTAATCAGCATTAGCTAGAAGAGATTCTCCTTTATCAAGAGCTATTTGTTCTTCAGCAGTAAGACTTTCATTTCTATCACGTCTATCTTTAAGAGTTTGAATTTCTTTAAGAGAAGCACTCATATTTCTAAGCATCTCTTTATATAATTCGAGAGAACCATCTAATTGATTAGCTGCAATTTGATTAAGAATAGCTTCTTGTTCTTTAAGTTTAGCACCGACTATATCACCATTAGCTAAAGCTTCAATTATATCATCAAGCCCAGAACGCATAGATTCAACTGCTGTTTCAAGACCTTTTACATACATTTGATCTCTTTCAATACCTTTTTTATTTAACTTACTTTCAATAAAAGGCATTATAGCTTGCATTCCAGCTCCACCAAGAAGACCTCCTATACCTTCTGTCCAAATATCAGCATCACTAAGATAACTTCCAACACGTTGACCAAAATCAGTTAAAGCATCAGTATCAGAAAGTAATCCAAAATCTTTACGTGCAGAATGAGCACCTTCTTTCATAGCAATACTCATAGTCATTTCATCTGCCATTTCAGCTAATGAACCAGCAGCAAATCCACCAATACTTTTAAGAAGTTGATTACGTTCATTTTGAGGTATAGCATTTAATGTACGAACTATAGCAAATTTATCACCAGTCGCCATAGCTTTACGTATATTGGCTCTAGTAGCATTGCTAAGTGTTTTAGCTGTACCTATTATATTCATCCATTCAACAATATCATAAGCAATATTAGACATTGATCTCCAATAACCTCTTGAAGCAGCGGCATCTGCGTATTGATCAGCTAAACGTTCTATAGTTTCATTAGTTAAAGGAACTTCTTCAAGTCCTCGCATTTTAAGAATAGGATTACCATTCTCATCATATTCTGTATAGTTCTTATAATTATCGAGAAACCATTGACGTTCTTCTTCATAAACACCATAAGCTTCACGAGAAGAATCAAGAATACGACCTATAACAGCAGAACCATAAACATCAGCTAATTTATTAGCTCTAGCTATAGCTTTACCTTTTTGAAGTTCTGTACCTAACTTAAATAAATCTTTAGCATATTTAGATTTACTTCCAAGATTTACAGCTTGTCTAAAGGCTTTACCTAATAACATAGAAGCTCCACGTGCTGGTAACATTATACTTACAGCACTACCTAAAATTGAAGGTACCATAGAAGCCCAATAACCACCTCCTTTCATACGATTAAACAAACTACCATGTTGAGCTTGTTCAGTCATATAAATAGGAAACATTTCTTTAGTTCCTTCATTAATAGAATTACCTATTTGTTCTAAGAAATTGCGAGTATAAGCTTCATCATCACCGAATAATTTAGAAGGAAGTGCAAGTATAGAACCTGCACTTTCGATTGTACCTCCAATTATTTCTCCTACGGTTTGAGCAAGAGCATTACCAATTCTATCAAATATAGATTGATTTCTTGCACGACTTTCAACATAATTACGGTAATTACTAGGAGTAATACCTATATTTCCATTATGATGCTTAGTAAGATTTAAAAATTCACGATTACTCATTCGATTATCAGGGGATTGAGAACCAATTTGATCGAATGCGGATTTAGTTTCATCTGTATAGTGAACTCTACCATCTTCACCAAATAAAGGCATCATTTCATAAGTCTTATCGTTTGGCATATTATTTATAGCATTAACGGATTATTAGACCAAAAATCAACATTATATACAGCTTTTTGAGAAGGTGTAAGATACTGAGTAGGAACAAAATTATCTCTAAGTTCATTAGCATGATTAAGTTTATATACTAATGCCGGAAGATTTCTACGTAAAGCATCATCATTTTCAAAAGCGAAATTAAGATTATTTTTATTATATTCAATGTCAACATATCTGTTAATAGAAGGATTATATTGTTGAACATTAACTTTATAAACACCAGTTTGAGTTTTAGTTATATTATACTTAAAACTACCAGATGTTATAGGATAATAATTTCCAGTATTATGAATACGTTTATCTGCAATAATAGTTTCAATTGCTTGAGAAATATTTCCCACACGTTGATTATTAATAGTATTAAATCTATTTAAATCACGTACATTAGGATCAGTAATTACAGCTAAATCAGCACCAAGACCTTCAATATTTCCACTGAATGCCATAATTTCATTAGCAGTTTGTCTTTGATAAGCGTCATATGGATTAGTCATAGCTTGATTGTAAGAACATTGCGCACCTTTTCTCATAGCATCTCTAAGAGCCATATTTGCACCATCATCATCCGTATAAAGAATAGCTTCTTTTTGTACTTGGTTTTCACCTTGTGCAGGAATAGTAACTTTAAGATATAATCTACCTGTAGCATCAGAACCTATAGACAGATTTTTAGATGATATTTGATAAGCAGCATTACTTCCTGAACCACTTTTACGAGAACTAAATATATCTTTAAAATCTTCACTAGCACTTAAAGGTATACCTATAACTTTTTCTAAGAATTTAGCTTTCTTAGGATCATCGCCTAGAGATGCAGTAGCAAAATTCCAAATACCAACATTATCCATTAGAAGTCTACCTATACCATCAAGAGCATCACTGAATGCAGCTTTATTATTACTTATAGGAGTAAATAAAGTAATAGGAGTAGTTTGAGGTTCAATACCAACAGATGCAAGAGTTGTAAATAATGTCTTTTCTAATATTTTTCTGTCATACTTACCTCTATACATACCGCCATAATCATCAGAACCTCCTCCAAATAATTTACCCCAACCAGTAAATAAACCAAACTTAGCATCAGGGTTATTATTATAAAATTCATCAGTTTTAATGATTAAATCTTCTGGTGAAATAGCACTATTAATTAAATTCTCAAATTCTTTATTTAATTCAGGATCATTTATTTCTTTAGTATAATCTTTAAATACGTCTATAATAGATTTTTTAACTGAATCTAAATTATCCTTATGAACTTTATTATCTTTATCATATTGAGAGAATACAGAATTTAAAATTCTATTATTTTGTTTAATAATGTTTTCTGCATCAATAGCAGATTTCTCAGCTTGTTGATAAAGATTTATACTAGTAGGGTCAGTAGCATTTGCATATTTAGCCATAGTAGCTTTAGCATTATTTAAAGCATCAGTTGCAGTTTTAATATTTGCATCTACTATAGGCATCATTGTATTAGATGGAAGATTTGCTCTAGTGAATCCAATAGCTTCTGTCATTTGTCCTTTAATCTTCTCTAGTTGCTCTCTTTTAGCTTTAAGAGAATCAAGTAAAAGATTGTCGAACCATTTAGTATCAGTCTTACTTTCAATAGCTGTATAAGCTCCTATTTTAGCCATATTCAACAATGCACTAATACTATTTTGAGTATAAGCATTATTATAAGCTAATCCCATTCGTTCTTGATAATCTGCATCAGTTTCACCTTCTTTTTGCATTAACTCCGGCATAGAGCGCATTGTACCTTCTTCTAAATATCGTTGCATTACTAGAGGGTCACTCATAGCAATTTGCTTTTGAGAAGAAGTTAAATTAGCAAAACTAGAGTTCATTAACATTACTTGTTGCATTTGAGGATCAGTAGCAATTTGCTGTTTAATCATATCAGTAACAAGTTGATAATTAGTACCACCTTGTCTATTATTAAGCCATTTATTTATTTCAGCTTCTTTAGCCATAGCTGTTTTAAATTCAGGTTTACTAGCAAGAACTGCACTAAATACTTCACGGATTTCATCTTCGCTTACAGATTCAATTGTAGTATCACGAGTTAGAACCCCCGATAAATTACCACCTCTACCAGCAATAATCTTTTGAGCAACGGCTTGAACTTTAGGATCTGTATTAGCACCATTCATCAATTCAGTTACATCATTAATAAATTGAGCATTGAATACAGAACGTTTATCTGCTTTCCATGCTTTTATCATTTCAAGAAGTTCTTTCTGATAAATAGAACGATCATGACCTTTACCTAGAGCTGTACCAAAAGCACTAATGGATTGTTTACCATTACCTCCTAGACTACCTCCTGCTTCATTAAATCTTTCAAGAATCATAGCTCTATTTGCGGCTTTATATTCTTCAGGTGCATCAGATTGTTCATTAGCTTGCATCATAGCATCAAATTGAGCTTTATTGCCAAGAATAGTTTTAACTCCTTCATCAGTTAAAAATCTACGAGCACCATCTGAAACAGCAGTATCTGCAAAGAACCAACCTCCATCTTCATCAACTTTCTCTTTAATAACACTTTGAGTTTCATCTATTTTACCTGCAAGAGCTTCTTCATCTTTACCTTGAATTGCATTATATTCAGACATCTTAATTGCCATTTCATTATAAGCGTTTTCATTTCGAATAGCGCGTTCTTGCAAAGAAGACATAACAGCAAGATTTTGATCCATCATTCTAGCACGAGGAGTAAACATATCTTGCATTTCATTACGTTTAAAGTCTTTACCTGACTTAACAACTATATTTTCAATACTATTTATGATTGCCATAAGAATTAAATTTGTATATACAACAAAACTCCGGACGTTAATCCGGAGTTATAACAGCAGTTAATTAAGCACATCTTTTACCACCATATCTTTTCTTAACTTTACCACCACATCTTTTACCTTTAAGAGCTACAGCATCTTTGCCAAAGAGCCTTGATATTTGTTTATCTGATAAATTCTTTAAGAAGCCTATAGATTTATCATTAGATAATAGATGTAATATATTAGAATTACGCTTATCATTGAGAAGAGTATGATCATTAAGCATCTTCTGAACATCACCCGTCAAACCTACAAGAGCATCTCTTATACCTGTATTGCCTTCAGTTAATAAAGAAGCAGCAAGATTAGCTTTCTCAAAAGCATCAACTTCATTCTCGTATTTAATCTGTTTGTTCTTAGCAGCAATTTCAGCATTCATTTGACGAGCTTGATTTCTAATATTAAGTTCTTGCATTAACTCATCTTGTTTTAGTTTACCCAAAGCACTAGCACCTTTACTTCTAGCTCTAAGCATAGCTTGTCTTGCTACAGAAGCACTAGATGAATTAGATTTAACAAAATCTTCAATAGCAGAAATTTGATCAATAACTTCTCTTCTAGCAGCATCAGTATTTATATCCCATTCAAGATTTACATTATCAAGATATTCTCTTTTAGGAATTGGCATATCAGAAATGCTCTTAGCAAGTTTACGTTTACTACGACCTTGCATAAGACTACCTATAAGATTACCAGCAGCACCTATTAGATTACCACTTTCATCTGAAATAAATCCACCTAAATCATAACGTTTAGTTTTACCTCCATATCTTCTAAGTATCATAGGAGGCATAAGATAAGGATTAGGATTAATCATCTGTTTAGTTGGATTATCAACTTGAATATTTAAATCACTAAAAGGGGATACTTGAACAGAACCACCATCAGCTTTCTTAACTTTTCCACCACATCTCATACCAACTTCACTAAGTATAGCATCTTTAATATGAGGAGGTAATCCGGATACAACAGCTTGACGTTTATTCATAGCATCTTGAGCTACAAAATTAGCAATTATATTAGCTCCCATTGTAGCACCACTCATAGCTCCTGCGTTTACAGTAGGTGTAATAGGAGATACAGTTTGAATATTCATTTCAGCAAATTGAGGTATAGGTGTAGTAGATTGCAAAGGAGGAATGACAAGACCTCCATTAGGATATTTACGTTTACCTCCACAAGCAAAAATAGAACCTCCAAGAGCAAATTCGGTTTTAGGTTCTGCAACATCACCAGATTCAGCTTTCATAGCTTCTTGTTGATTATAAAGATTATTCAATTCAGCTTGAACTCCATTAATTTCAGCAAGAAGTCTATTGTGTCTAGCAGATTGCTTTTCAGTATTACGAGCATTAGTGTTACGATCTATAGCATAAATACTACGATCTGTAAGTCGTAAAAGACCACCTAGCATTACAGAACTTTTAGCTAACTTATCTTCAAGATAACCTTTATGTAGCATAAGAGGTTTAGCAATATCTGCAAAAGTTCTATCCCCTAACTTAAGAGTATCACTAAATATATAATCAGCATTACTCCCATTGAGTATTGCTTCACCACCTTCAACTTCAGCATTTGTTCCATAAGGAACACCTCCTTGCTCATGACTAGGTCCTTCAACTATTGCGGCATTAGATGCAACTTGATTTATAGAACCTCCATCAGCATATCTTTTACGTCTGCCTCCACATCTAAAAGCAAATTCATAATTTTCTTTTGTAGGGACACCAATCATATTATATTGATTACTAACAGTTTGAGTATTACCTGTAGGTATAGGATTATCTCCATAAATATCTATAGGATTTGTATTAATTGTAATATCATTTAAAGCTTGTTGATCAATACGAATATCATCTTGACCAAGCTCATAATTCTTAGTAATATCTGCTCTAATAGCAGCTTCTCTAGCTTTACGTTTCTTTCTTCGTCCACTAAAGATACCACTAATCAAACCTGAAACTCCACCAATAATACCCCCAATTACTCCACCAATTGCAGTTCCAACTCCGGGAACTATACTTCCGGCAGCAGCACCTACAGTAGAACCTATTCCAAGACCTTTAGCTAAACCGCTTTTAGTTTCAGCCCCTTGAATACCTTTACCTGCACCCCAGCTACTTCCAGTAACACTATTAACATTATCTCTAGTTCCACCTAGATCATAACGTCTACGTCTACCTTTAAGAGATTTAATAGTACCACCATAACGTTTATTTTTTTCTATCCACATATCTAATTCAGGATTATGTTTTCTAAGACCAATAATACTTTTCATAGCATCAGACATTTTACTAATATCTTGACCAGCATCTTCGGCTTTATATACAGAACTATTATATTTAACAGGATTCTTTTGAAAATACTTTAAAGCTTGAACAGTAGGATCATAAGATTTAACATAGTTCTCAGCATTAATCATACCATTTACTAAAGCATTAGGAAGTTTACCTTCACTTAACCAATTATTAAGACGTTTACCAAAGTATTCTTCGCCTTTACGAGTTAAATTGATATTTCTACCGCCAAAGCCATCATCTTCATATTCGAATAACTCTTTAGCATTAGCGTTTTTACCAACTAATTTAGATAAATACGTATTAACTTTAGTAACATTATCAGGATCTATATGATCTAATCCTAATAACTGCGCAGGATTATATGTATCACTTTCATTATATGCTTTAAGATTTTCATTCATCGCTTTAGTTACATTTTCTTTAGAAGTTTCACCTTTACGACCTAGAAAACCCCATAAATGAGGATTAACACCAAATGTAGATTCAGTATAAGCTAAAGCAAGAGCTTTATCAATGCTAGAACCTTTAACTTTCTTTGCAGCTCTAATTATATCATGCAAAGGAGTTGTTTTAATACGCATTGGAGCAATAGAATTTCCATGTTGATCTTTAGTAAGCAAAATACTATCATCTTCCGGATTATAATATCTATCTCCATTAGCTTTAAATAAAGCTGCATCATATTCAGTTTCAAACATAGCCTGTAATGCTCGTGAAACTAAATGATCAGGATAATAACTATCAGGAATAATAAAATCAGAAGAATTCTTATTTTCACGAGCTATTCTTCTACTTCTATTATCTGCATAATCATCTTCAAAAGCATTTATGTAATCATAGAACTTTCTAGCAAGAGCAAGACGTCTATTTACATATTCTTTATCTTTATCAGTAGTTTTAGTTTTACTTTTAGGCATACTTAGTATATTAACAGAGTTCCTCTCGCTTCCACAAGCTCTTTCCCTACTGGGGTCTACAGAGTTCCTCTAAGTTCATAATCTAGTATTCTTAGTAACAACAACGTTAATATCATATAATCTAAGTTCAGCTTGTTTGATATTAGAATCTTTACTAGTAATATCAATATTATCTGAATGATTATCTATAATAGCATTGACATCAGTTTCATTAATATCTTCGTTAGTAGTAGTATCAATAAAACGATTTAAGTACACCATTGTAATATACCCGAATTGATTCTGAATCTTACTATATTCATACCATGATTTAGGCTCATATTTCATTCCTAAAAGCCTATCTATTTCAAAAGGTATATTAGATGGATTGAGAATTTGGAATGCTCTATCGTTGTCTATATGGTCTTCTATGAGATTCCATAAATAGCGTCCAGCTTTATATTTAAGAGTATGGTCATCATACCAAGTTTCATCTAGAATCATTGGAAGAATACCAGTACTTTGAGTATCAGTATTAATCATTAAATAATCAATAGTCTTATCATATAAGAATTTAATCTTATCCGCAGTAAGATGATTCCAATTATGAACAAGTGCGCTATTCCATTCAATATGATTAAACAATTTACTAACAAGAGGTTCTTCATTATATATAAATTGAGCAACAGATGGCATTATCTTATTATCAAAATATATACACTTATTAGGAGCATTAATCTTATAAATCTTAGTATTATTTGTATCAACAACAAATGTACCTAAACGATTTGACCAAGTAATAATAGGATTATAAGAATGAAAACTAATCCAAAGATTAGTCTTAAGATTATATGAAATCGTATAAGTATTATCTGGATTATTAGAAACAAATATGATACGACTATTATAATCATCAAATATAAAGAAATTACCATTAGTATTTAGAGGATTAATAGCATTTTCTTTAATATATTCTTTAAACCAACCTTGAAGACCTATAGATGAAATATCAGATACATCTGATTCACCTTTAACATGATATATAGTACCTGTAAAGTTATCACAAACGAAATAACCATATCGAGTAATAATAGAAGAAAACTTATTATTACATCCGATCTTACCGGTATTATTAAAGATAATTTCAATAGGAGTTCTTTCAAAAATATCACTAGTACCAATATAAGTTCCATCTTCTTCTTGATTAAGACTATCTTTAACAGATGTTACAAATAGAGTATGTTCCATTTGAATATAAAGAGATTTAGCATCTGATAAAAGATTTACAATAGAACCTTTAGTAATAGGAATATCTTTATAAGAATCAGCTTTAAATTTACGCCAACCAATATCATTCGATTCCATATTATTAACATTAGAACGAATAATTCTAGCAGCGAATGTATCTTTTAAATTATCGGTGGATTTAAATTGAGTAATATCATTGAAACCTTTCCAATTCATTTCAATATCATAAGCACTTCCATCTTCGGTATGCCAAAAGTTATCAATGACATAATCTCTATAACCTAAATCAATAATAGAATCATAATCAAAAGTAGTCGGATATATATCCATAGTATGAGGTGCATATTCCTCACTAAGACCACTTGTGAATTTATTGATAATAGTATTGATATTAAATTTATTAGCTTTACCAGAAAAATTATTATTAGCCGTAGTACCTTTATATTTAATAATAGAACTATTTACATTTTTACCACTATGAAGTGCAAGAAAATTCATTCTACTTTTAATATAATAAGTAATAATCATACGATGAATATGATAGATATTATTATTATGATGAGTAGCATCTCCAACATTATTGAATTTATTTGAAGGGCAAGTGCAACGTTGAGTAACACAGGCTGGAAATGTATCACCAATAAGAATAATTTCATCAGTATTCTCTATAGGATATATACTAGATGCGGCAACTAAAGATAAATTAAATAAATCAGGTACAGGAATTGTATTAACGTCATAATAACGATTTAAATCTACGATACCTCTATTAAATATAGTAAACGTATCAAAGTTATAATATTTTTTATTCTCATTATAAAGAAGAATCCAATTAGAATCATCTTTATTAGATACTTCAATAATAATAGAATTATATTCTTCAGCCGTAAGAGTCTTAACAGTAATTTCACTACTTAAAACTATAGTAGCTTCTTTTTCATCTGTTATAACTTCCCAAGTGCCTTCTGAATTTTGTTTTAAATATTCAGCATTATTATAACCATTGGCGTATATAAGTTTCTCTTTAATAGTAGTTAATTCTTGCCTATAACTATCAGAATCATCATCCTTAGTTATAACAGAAATAACCCTAGTTTGAGTTCTTACATCTCGTTTAACACCATCAATTTCTTCATCAGCTTGTTTATAAACAATATCCGTAAGAGACTCATTAGGTAAACTAGTTCCACCTTCACTGTCAGTACCTTCTTTAGCTAATCCAAAGATATTTTCTTGAAGCATAGTAGAACCATTAATTAATTTGAAACTACTATCACATCCAGCATTAGATATAGCACTATTATTTACAGGATAAAAGTCTGCATTAAGAATCGTAGGATATGGAGCATTATTTGCAATATCTGTAGTTTCTGTATCAAGAATAGAATGAACAAGATCTCCAGATTCCCAAGGGCCTTTGATATGATCTCCCCAATCAGTAAACATATTAAAATCTTTACTAGTCTTAGGCATATCAGTCTTCTTAGTATATTTACTAAGCCTATCAAAAGCACCTAAATATTCACCAGCGTTAATTGATTTATCAGGAGTATTAAGATTCTTACCGTTAAGAAGATTTTCTTGAATAAGAGAATTTAATCTAGCTCTATCTCCTGCATTCCATGCTTGATGAATGGCATCATTTCCCCATTCAGTACCAGAACCACCTTCATAATTATTAAGGCATATTTTAGCTTCTTTATTATACCTAAGACCTTTAATATAGAATGAAGGTAACACAGTATTAGTAACAAGATATTCAATAGGATATAACCTAAAACGACTTGCGGATCTAAAAGGGTCTTCATAATTATCTCCAATTACATCATTAGTTCCTATATCACGAATAGTAAGACATTGAGAAATCCAGTTTGAAATCTCAGGTGTAGATTTAGCATAATAAATAGCATAACTCTTAATACTATTTTTAAATTTAGTAATATTAATATTAGTATTAAAAGCTGAAACAAAAGTATTCATATTAACTTTAGCTCCATACAAATCAAGAGTTTTAGTTTTAGAAGCATTGATTATATGAGCATAAGTTCCACGAGAATTTTTAATAGGAAAACTATTTATATATTTACCTTTATGATCAATAAAAGTAATAAAGAAATAATAAACTTCATCTTCCTTAAAAGAACCACTATTAGATATATCTTTAGATTTAAAGAAATCTCCAACTTTACCACTTCCACTATGAGGAGTAATAGAAGTATTAACAAAATCTTTTACACCACTAAATTCAGCAAACTTAACAAAATCAATTTTAATTTTTTGAAGAAGAAGTTCACCATCAATACTTGTGAAGAAATCAGTAATATCTTTATATTCAGGAGTAACAACATTACCTCTAAGAAGATAACCATCAAAAGATGTTTGAGCTTCATCTTTAGTATAAGCGGTATTACTTATAATTATATTATCTATAGAAATAGATTTCATCTTAGATATAGTAGTAAAATCAAAAGTACTATTAACAGATGGAATATTAATTTCAAAAGTTTCATAACATTCTTCTGTAGTAGGACTTTTATATACTATAGCTAATTTGTAAGTACCTGCTTTACTAAATTTAAATCTAAATCCCTTTTTAGTTACATCACCTATAGCAATGTTCTCACCATAATCAGGAGCGGCATAATATACAGGAGATAATAGAGAATAATCACTATATGTTCCATCATGTAATTTAATAGATGTTGCGAATTGATAACCTCCAGCTTTAAGACCTCCAGCAATAATATTAATATCTAATGTGGGAAATACTATATCAGGAATGAGATTAAGAATATATTCAAAACCTTCTTTAAATGTAATTGTAGTAACATTATCTTCAATAATAGGATTTTCAATATATCCTTTATATTTACTTTGAGCTTCAGTAATATATAGAATACGAGTTTCATTATCACTAGATACACCTTCAGTAAATGTTATAAATAAATTAGTTTCATCAATATATGTGAATGTACCACTAATAGGATGATCTATAGTAAAATTAAAGTTACCTTGAAATACAATAGTTTTAATATCATCTTTATCTTTAGTTGTTTGATATATATAAACTATTTTATCAGGAATACCTTTAAAAAACAAAATGACGCCTAACGGAACTTCAATTTTACCAACTAAAGTTCCGTAGACGTCTAAGTCTTTTTTATAAACCTCAAAACCATTCTCGTTAATCAGAGTATTACCATCATCATTATACATTATATTTAATGCAAATGACTTAACACCATTTCTGACTGCACCGGGATTAGCATTAGGATATAAACCATCATTTATATTCATAATTAATTCACATAACGGTTTTTCATGTTTAAGAAGAAGTTCAACATAGATTTACTGCAATCATCTCGTTTATCTTTAGTAAGCCTATTGCAAGCATTCCGAACTTTTATTTTAGCATTATCGTATGCTAGTGCCGGATTAGTGTAAGGATTACTTTCTTTTAGATTCATAACTGGATGGCGGTAATTACGTTGAAGAATACGCATCATAATGAAGTTCTTTAAAGCATCAATAAGAACATCATTATTAGGTATAAGAGGAACATTGATTTTAAGTATTTCGTCTAGTGTCATTGGCAATCCGTGGTATAACAGCCCCAACGTGCCTTTTCTGACATTTAGATGCAAATACGATCCGTTAATCGAGTAAGTGTATAAACTCTCTCTAGTGGCTCGTATGAAGTCAAAAACAACGTTCTCTGTCAGATTCCAGCCTATTGGGAATGAAACGGCAAGTGGTATATAGTTTCCACTATCATACTCAAATGGAGCAGGATTAGTAGTAAAATCAGCACGTTTTCCACCAATAGTAACTAAACGAATATTTTTACAACCTTTAGGAAGTTCACAACGATAATCATCAAAATCAATAGTTTCTCCTATGTTAATATAATGTTGCTGAATATTTAAATCAGCAAGAGCTTCACATATCCAAGTAGGAATACGAGTAATGAAATCCATAGAATGAACATCATAATCTTCAATAATCCTATGAATAACAACACTAGAGCTAATCAGATTTTGGTCTAATGTATTCATCTACTTCATTGTTTTTAGTACGTTCACGTTTACTCTTAGCATGAGGATACCTATCCATAATAGTAGGATCATGCTGTCGAATATATTTAAGTTTAGCGTCAAATGCAAGATTATCAGCTTTAATAACTTCCTCTATTGTCTTATATTTAGTAATCTTACTATCAGTATTAATATTAATATGACAATGAGTAGGATGATATTTATAAAATATTTGATTAGGTACAACATCTACACCCATTCTATGACGAATCCATTTACAGAACCAATAATAAGGATTATCAGATTTAACTTTCCAATTCTTACCATAAGGATTAAGAAAGCTCTGAACTTCAATACCAGCAGCAATCATTTCATCTCTAAGACGAAAAGATGCAGCCCAATCAACAGATTCTCTAGCAACAGCACGTTGTACTTGATAAGTACCAAGATATGTACCAAGTGAAACACTACCACCACGTATCAGAGTTTCTATAAGACTCTTATTAAGACTTCGTTGAATTTGATTAAAAATACTATGAGGAATACGACACATCCAATCATAATATCTAATAATAGCAAGTAATTTAGGAATACGAACTGTACAAAGATAAGCGAATCGGTTATAAGTAATACGAAGAGATACTGCTTTAGCTTCGTTACTCCAATCAAGCTTTCTCAGAAGTTTAACTCCTTTTACTTTCTTACCTAGAATCATATTATCAAGTAACTCTTTAGTTATCTTGTTAGATTCAAGTAGATTCAGATTAGCATAACAAATATTAGCTAGATTATTACGTCTAACATAAGTGTTATGCAAATCTTTACTAAGTTTCTCAATAGTATTATAGCAATACTCTTGATAATCGTGGTAATAGTGTATAGATTCCATATAGTTTATTCTACTTTATTATGGATTAAACGTTGAGTTCCATTAGGATCATTAGGAGCATAAGTACTATCACTAATAATCTTAACTTCATGTTCTGTAGGCTTAATACCAAATTCAGTTCTTAGAACCTCATATGTTATTCTTTCTATCATATCTGCTGGAAGTGGAAGTTCAATATCTTGACCATCATCTTCCATATACATAGTAATAACATCTTCAGGATTTTCAGCTACAAACACAATCGTTACAAACTTATAATTTTTAGCATCAATCTCAAAGTTTTTGAGAGTATTTTTGATGATAATTTTAAGTTTACCATTAACGACTTGATAAACTCCCCAAACCCCAGTAGGGGAATAGACTGTGGTCAAGAGAGGAACTATGCTATTACTAGCGTATTTATATGTAATAAAACTACCATCATCATGCTGTGTATATACATGAAGAAATGGTGCATCATTAGGCATACGTAAAGGCGTTGGAATTCGATGCTCAGTAGTAAGAATCATATCTTTAGCACCAATTCCAGCATAAGTATTTTCTAAATCAGTAAGCGGAATACAGATTAAAGGCACATTAAAGCTAACTTTAAGAACCTCATCTACACCATTACGTTCAATACTTTGACGAATAAAAGTAGTAAAGAGAGATTTACATGCACTCTTTGCTCTTTCTTGAATGCTATGATCACCCGGCTTACCTAATATATTAGAAATTTTACTTCCTAGTTGATTAAGTGTTGCCATAATAATACATTAAACAATTCGCCAAGTTTTATTAGTT
>ERZ835109.768-NODE-768-length-33058-cov-3.126292_pt1 | contig 33058 bp, 28 predicted proteins | sample MGYA00519946_ERZ835109 | MGnify/ENA primary metagenome ERZ835109 (study PRJEB31850, sample SAMEA3708771) | human gut metagenome | biome: human gut; feature: human-associated habitat; material: faeces | place: China | collected 2014 ...
CAATATGGAAATGGTAGAACTTTCACTGATTGAAGAAGCCAGTTACCGAAAAGAATTACACGAACTGATTCGTCAACATTACTTATATACAGGTTCGAAACTGGCACGTACCATGCTTGATGACTGGAATCATTATGTCGATCAATTTATCCAGGTAGTGCCTATCGAGTACAAAAAAGTGCTTCAGGAAGAGCAAATGAGAAAGTTACAACAAAAGATTGCAGATATGCAAAGAGACTATTAACCGACAACCGGCAAGATGCCTGAGTCAGGTTTCCATGCGGGACTAAAATTAAACTTAAAACTTAAAGAAAATGGGAGATCCTAGAGCTTTTTTAAATATACCTCGACAGGAAGCGGGATACCGCCCTGTGAACGAACGAATCACTGATTACAGTCAGGTAGAACAAACATTGAATACAAACAGCCGCAAGTTACAGGCTTCTCGCTGTATGGACTGCGGCGTACCCTTCTGCCACTGGGCATGCCCGATAGGGAATAAACAACCGGAATGGCAGGACGCTTTATTCAAAGGGAAATGGAGAGAGGCATACGAAATCCTATCGTCCACCTGTGACTTTCCTGAATTTACGGGGCGTATTTGTCCAGCCCTTTGTGAGAAGTCTTGTGTACTAAAACTGTGACGAACCTGTGACGATTCGCGAAAACGAAGCGGCTATCGTTGAAGCAGCTTTTCGTGAAGGATATATACAAATACAGACCCCGGAAAGAAACGGAAAGAAAGTAGCGGTTATTGGTGCCGGTCCTGCCGGACTGGTCGTGGCCAATCAACTCAATCTAAAAGGATATTCAGTAACCTTATTTGATAAGAACGAAGCTCCCGGCGGATTGCTACGTTTCGGTATTCCCAATTTTAAACTGGATAAGAATGTGATTGACCGGCGCATGAATATCTTAACTGCGGAAGGAATCAAGTTTGAAATGGGAGTAGAAATTGACGTCAATCATTTACCTGAGGGATTCGACGCTTACTGCATCTGTACGGGAACACCGGCAGCACGCGATTTAAGTATTCCGGGACGGGATTTGAAAGGTATTTACTTTGCACTTGAAATGCTGGCCCAACAGAATAGGATTCTGGAAGGACAAACTTTCTCCAAAGATAAATTAGTGAATGCCAAGGGCAAAAAGGTACTTGTCATTGGTGGTGGAGATACGGGGTCGGATTGCATCGGAACTAGTGTGCGCCAAGGAGCAACCAGCGTAACGCAGATTGAGATCATGCCCCAGCCACCCGTGGGACATAACCCGTCTACCCCCTGGCCGCAGTGGCCGGTAGTCCTCAAGACTACTTCCAGCCATGAAGAAGGTTGCATACGCCGCTGGTGCCTCACTTCCAATCAATTCCTAGGAAAAAATGGGAACGTAACAGGTGTGGAAGTGGAAGAAGTAGAATGGATTCCGGCAACAGACGGAGGACGTCCGACACTGAAACCTACCGGAAAAAAAGAGGTGATCGAGGCAGATATGGTATTGCTGGCCATGGGATTCTTAAAACCGGAACAACCGAATTTTGCCGATAATGTATTTCTTGCCGGAGATGCTGCTACCGGAGCCAGTCTGGTGGTACGCGCCATGGCAGGAGGACGAAAGACGGCTGCGGAAATAGATACTTATTTAACAACTAAAAATTAAAGTTATGTGTGGAATAGCAGGTATACTCAATATAAAAGCTCAAACCAAGGAGCTAAGAGATAAAGCATTGAAAATGGCTCAGAAAATCCGTCACCGCGGACCGGACTGGAGTGGTATCTATGTAGGTGGAAGTGCGATTTTGGCACACGAACGCCTTTCAATTGTCGACCCGCAAAGTGGAGGGCAGCCTTTGTACTCTCCCGACCGGAAACAAGTACTTGCCGTAAACGGTGAAATCTATAACCACCGGGAAATCCGTACCCGATATGCCGGAAAATATGATTTTCAGACGGGAAGTGATTGTGAAGTTATTCTTGCCCTTTACAAAGACAAAGGCATTCACTTTTTGGAAGATATCAGCGGAATCTTTGCATTCGTTCTCTACGATGAAGAAAAAGATGAATTTCTGATTGCCCGTGACCCAATTGGCGTCATACCTTTATATATAGGCAGGGACAAAGACGGGAAAATATATTTCGGCAGCGAGCTGAAAGCTCTTGAAGGATTTTGCGATGAGTATGAATTATTCCTTCCGGGACATTACTATTACAGCAAGGAAGGGCAAATGAAACGTTGGTACGCACGCGACTGGACGGAATATGAAACTGTAAAAGACAACGATGCGAAAGCCGGCGATGTGAAAGAAGCATTAGAAGATGCCGTTCATCGCCAATTAATGAGTGATGTCCCTTATGGGGTATTGTTAAGCGGCGGTCTGGATTCCTCCGTCATTTCGGCCATCGCCAAGAAATATGCAGCCAAACGCATTGAAACAGATGGTGCCAGTGATGCCTGGTGGCCACAGCTACACTCTTTCGCCATTGGCTTGAAAGGTGCTCCCGATCTCAGTAAGGCTCGTGAGGTAGCCGAATATATCGGAACCGTCCATCACGAAATAAACTATACCATTCAAGAAGGGCTCGATGCACTACGTGATGTAATCTATTTTATCGAGACTTACGATGTGACTACCGTACGTGCCTCTACACCGATGTATCTGCTGGCACGTGTCATCAAGTCGATGGGAATCAAAATGGTACTTAGCGGTGAAGGAGCGGACGAGATATTCGGCGGTTATCTCTACTTCCATAAAGCACCGGACGCCCGTGCTTTCCATGAAGAGACCGTACGCAAAATCTCCAAGCTGTATCTTTACGACTGCCTGCGTGCCAACAAGAGCCTTGCCGCTTGGGGTATAGAAGGACGTGTCCCATTCCTCGACAAAGAATTTCTGGACGTTGCCATGCGTCTCAATCCGGAGGCCAAGATGGCATCGGGAAAGGTGATTGAAAAGAAAATAGTACGCGAAGCCTTTGCACATATGCTACCGGAAAGTGTGGTCTGGCGTCAAAAAGAACAATTTAGCGATGGTGTAGGATACAACTGGATAGATACGCTGAAAGCTATCACCGCAACAGCCGTAAGCGACGAACAAATGGCACAGGCTGCCGAACGCTTCCCCATCCACACGCCACAGAACAAAGAGGAATATTATTATCGTAGTATTTTCGAAGAGCACTTCCCCAGCGCATCGGCAGCGAAAAGCGTACCGAGCGTGCCCAGTGTAGCCTGCTCCACAGCAGAAGCACTGGCTTGGGATACCGCCTTCCAAGGCAAGAACGAACCCAGTGGACGGGCCGTAAAAGGGATACACGAAGAAGCATATTGAAAATGTCTCCAACAATGACCGTTATTTTCTTGCTTTTTATTTACATAAATGTAACTAATTGGTTTCATTTATGTAAATAAAAAGCAAGAAAACAGATATTATGCTCGAAATTAGTAGAAAGACGAAACAGATATGCAACTTTCCAGCTTCCTTTCTTTGTCTAAAGCATTGGGGATTAAATTGAAAACTGAATATTAGCAATCCATATTAAGAAACTAAAGACAGGCAGGTGGCTATGCACACATGTTAAAAACAGCCTTCGGAATCAATATAGCATGTTTTTATGGTGCGGCAGACATAGCTTTCTCCGTAAAAATGAATCTTGATATATTAACTAAGATTTAATAATGATGTAAAACAATCAAGACTTTCTTTCCTTACTTTTGCAACATAGTAAAAAAACTATTTGCATATGATGAAAATAAAAAAGATTCTACTTGCCTCCGCCCTCGTCCTATCAACATGCGGCGTAATGGCCCAAACTCAGGTTATCGCCCATCGCGGCTATTGGAAAACAGACGGTTCGGCACAAAACAGCATTGCCGCTCTTCTTAAAGCCGATTCTATCGGCTGCTACGGTTCCGAATTCGATGTGTGGCTCACGGCAGATGATAAGCTTGTGGTGAACCATGATCCTGTTTTCAAGCTAAAAAGCATGGAACGCTCTACGGCAGCAAACCTTACTTCACTGAAGCTGGATAACGGCGAGAGCCTCCCTACCCTTGAACAATATCTCAAAGCTGCTCTAAAAACCAAGACACGCCTGATTCTGGAACTGAAAGAACTCAGCAGCCCGGAACGGGAAACGAAAGCCGTAGAAAAGATAGTGGCGATGGTGAAAAAACTCGGGCTGAACGACAGAATGGAATACATTACTTTTTCATTGCATGCCACTAAGGAATTTATCCGCCTGACTCCTGCCGGAACTCCTGTCTTTTATCTGGATGGCAAACTACCCCCGAAAGAACTGAAAGAGATGGGGTGTGCCGGACCGGACTATCATCTGAACGTCTTCCGAAAACATCCCGAATGGATAAAAGAATGCCACGATCTCGGCATGAAAGTAAACGTCTGGACAGTCAATAAAGAAAAAGACATGAAATGGCTTATCGAAAAGAAGGTTGATTTCATCACGACTAATGAACCGGTATTGCTGAATGAAATAATGAAAGAGTGAAATAATGAATTAGTGATAAGCGGATCAATGATAAGTGATTAGTGCCATGCAGTATATAGTGCAGCCTGTTTATCTCTTGTCATTAGTCCGCTTATCACACCAATTACATCACCAATTTCAGAACTCTTCCAATACCAGCCGGAATTCATCAACAGTCAGTTCCCCGATTTGCCGCCACAATTCCTTTCCACGGTGCAGTAACACAAAAGCCGGAACAGTTTCTATATTATAAGAATCTGCAACAGCTTTGTCACTTTCAATATTCACTTTTACAAGTTCGACGACTCTCTTTTCATATGCATTAATAACCGGTTCCAACCATTCATAGTGGGGAGACCAATCTGCATAAAATAAAATCAAAACCAGATGATTGGTCTGGGCTGCTTCTTCTAATCGTTTAGTTACATCGTCCATCATTTATTTACTTTTTTAATTATACTGCATCAACAAAAGAAATAGAAAAAGGTTTCATCATGCCTTATCGAATTTCAATAATTCATCCTTCGAACGCCTTATACACCGGATATATAGGGGATGAAACGTCGCTGGCAGAAACAACATGCCACACCGGTAAGCCCAAGCAGGGTGCTTATCGTCTCTAAGCACTATCCATACAATCCATATGAACCGTGCAAAGCACTCCTGAGAATGGTGCTTAGCTGTGCTTTGCACGGTTCATAATAACTGGAACAAACTTTCCTCCTCAAACACCGACAAATAAAGAAATGCGGCAAAAAGGTCAAGATAGAGGAAAAAGATACATTCCATGTGATATTCCGCAGTTTCGAACCGCCTATACCACCAAACCGGCAACACATTGTTTCACTAAACGCCACCTCAGATTGATCTAAATCAAGATATTATTTCTTTCATATATACCGGAAAAATATGCAAAACAAAAAGGCCGGATAATAGTTTATTTAAATAGAAGGCTTTCTTGTTTCAAATTAAAAGAATAAAAGCCCCTATAAAAAAAGACTGAAAGTAGCAGAAAAATAAATAGATATTCGATCTAAATTCGAACTAATTACAGAGCAAAAAGTCATATCTTTGCATTATAATAAAACAAAAGGATAGAATAAACAATCAATAAACAACAAAATGACAAGAACAATTCAATTCACAAAAATGCATGGAGCGGGAAACGATTATATTTATATAAACGCCATCAAATATCCAATTGCAGATCCTGAAAAGCGTGCGGTTGAATGGAGCGCATACCACACGGGAATAGGAAGCGACGGACTTGTATTGATTGACACATCCGACAAAGCAGATTTTAGCATGCGCATTTTCAACGCAGACGGTTCGGAAGCCATGATGTGTGGAAACGCAAGCCGTTGTATCGGAAAGTATCTGTTCGAATATGGATTGACTACGAAAACAACCATAACACTGGATACGCTCTCGGGGATCAAACTGCTGAAACTCCAAGTAGAAGACGGCAAAGTGGCAACGGTAACAGTAGACATGAGTGAACCACAAGACACGGGAACTATTGATTTCAGAGACAAACTGCCTTATGTATCTACCACTGTGTCAATGGGAAACCCGCATCTGATTACTTTTGTCGAAAATATAGATGAGATAGACCTCCCGGAGATAGGTCCCAAACTGGAAAATGATCCGCTCTTTCCCGACCGCACCAACGTGGAATTCGCACAAGTATTAGACAAAAACAGAATAAGAATGCGCGTATGGGAACGGGGCTCAGGCATCACCCAAGCCTGCGGAACAGGAGCATGCGCCACCGCAGTGGCCGCCTTCATAGAAGGTAAAACCGGCAGAAAAACAGATATTATTATGGATGGTGGCACACTGACCATCGAATGGGATGAGCAGACAAATCACGTATGGATGACCGGCCCTGCCGTAAAGATTTTCGACGGTATCCTAAAAATAGAAGAATAGCAACAAAAAAATAAGGATAAAAAGACAGGTATCAGGATAACTAATTGAATAAAAACAAAACTTAAAACAAGAACAATATGGCACTCGTAAACGAACATTTTTTAAAACTACCGGGCAGTTATCTGTTCTCGGACATCGCGAAAAGGGTAAATACGTTCAAAATAACACATCCGAAACAGGACATCATCCGACTGGGCATCGGAGACGTAACCCGTCCGCTGGCCCCGGCGTGCGTCGAAGCGATGCATAAAGCCGTAGAAGAGATGGCACACGCCGAAACATTCCGGGGATACGGCCCGGAACAGGGATATGACTTCCTCATCGAAGCGGTGATAAAAAACGACTATGTCCCACGTGGCATCCACCTTGCCAACTCGGAGGTGTTTATCAACGACGGTGCCAAAAGCGATACGGGAAACATCGGAGACATTCTCCGTCACGACAACAGCGTAGGCGTAACAGATCCCATCTATCCGGTATACATCGACAGCAACGTGATGTGCGGACGGGCAGGCGTATTAGAGGAAGCTACCGGAAGATGGAGCAATGTGACCTACATGCCCTGCACCAGCGAGAACAACTTCATCCCCGCAATACCGGATAAGCGTATCGATATCGTTTATTTGTGCTACCCGAATAACCCGACAGGAACAACATTAACGAAAGCAGAACTGAAAAAGTGGGTGGATTATGCGTTGGCCAATGACACACTGATATTATTCGATGCCGCCTATGAAGCATATATACAGGAAACAGACGTGCCGCATTCCATTTACGAGATAAAAGGAGCGAAAAAATGTGCCATCGAATTCCGGAGCTTCTCAAAAACGGCAGGTTTTACGGGCATACGCTGTGGATACACAGTGGTACCGAAGGAACTCACCGCAGCCACCCTCGAAGGCGACCGCATTCCGCTAAACCGCTTATGGAACCGCCGCCAAAGCACCAAGTTCAACGGCACTTCCTATATCACCCAACGGGCGGCCGAAGCCATCTATACTCCGGAAGGCAAAAAGCAAATACAGGCAACCATCCAGTACTATATGGACAATGCCCGTATCATGAAAGAGGGACTGGAAAGTACTGGGCTGAAAGTCTACGGAGGAGTCAACGCTCCTTACCTCTGGGTGAAAACCCCGAATGGAACAAGCTCTTGGAAATTCTTCGACCAACTGCTTTACGAAGCAAACGTGGTAGGTACGCCGGGCATAGGCTTCGGGCCGAGCGGTGAAGGATACATCCGCCTTACGGCATTTGGCGAACGTCACGATTGCATAGAAGCCATGAGACGGATAAAGCAGTGGATTTAAAGATATAAAAGGAAACCGGAAAAAAGGAAACCGGAAAGTCAAGAATGAAAAAAACGAAAATAACACACCTCCACAACTTTTATCTTCCAATGGACGATTTACAGATAAAATGAGATAGTACTTGCGCGCTACTATATATAAAAGTTGGACCGTACATCCACAATTTTCTAACATAAAGGTAAAAAGACGATGAAAACGACAATTAACGGAAAATTAAGGGGAGTAGCAGTAGCGTTATTGAGCATGCTTATTCCGGCAACAGTGACGGCACAAGACAAATTTGAGATTTCACTGGGTGCCGAGGTAGTAAGCAAATATGTATGGCGTGGTTTCGACCAGGCATCGGGCACTTCTGTCCAGCCCTCTTTAGGACTGGCTTACAAAGGAATATCCTTATCAGCCTGGGGAAGTACCAGTGTCACAGACCTCGAACCCAAAGAACTCGATCTCACGTTGGCATATGGCATTGGTAGATTCGGCATTGCAGTGACCGACTATTGGTGGTCCGGTGAAAGTGGCAAATACGGGCATTACAAAGAGAGCCACTATTTTGAAGGCGCATTGAGTTACAACTTCGGCGATAAAGTTCCTCTGACCCTCTCGGCAGCCATGATGTTTGCCGGAGCAGACAAGAATCCGGATGGCGATCAGAATTTTTCAGCCTATTTCAATGCCGCATATGACATTGCCTGTCCGGGGAAGGTTACACTGACTCCCTCCGTAGGCATATCCACCAAGTCTTACATGTACACAGGTGAGAAGATAAGCGGCTTCACGGACATTTCGCTGAAAGCGGCCAAAGAGGTAAAAGTGACGGACAGTTTCTTGATCCCCATCTTTGTGCAGTTCATCGTATCGCCCGTTATGGACAAGACATATCTGATATTCGGTATGAGTTTCTAAGGATTTACGACAAAAACACATTAATTCAATAAGGTATATGAAAAAGATTGAAGCAATTATCCGTAAAACCAAGTTCGAGGAGGTGAAAGATGCACTTCTGGAAGCGGACATCGAATGGTTCTCTTATTACGATGTAAGAGGTATAGGTAAATCACGTCAGGGGCGCATCTACCGTGGCGTAGTGTATGACACAAGTTCCATAGAACGAATACTTGTTTCGATAGTAGTACGCGACAAAAATGCAGAAAAAACCGTGCAGGCCATTATCAAAGCAGCGCAAACCGGAGAAATCGGTGATGGCCGTATCTTCGTTATCCCCATAGCAGATGCCATTCGCATCCGTACCGGCGAACGGGGAGACATTGCACTTTATAATGCCGAACAAGAACGATAAACGGCAAAACACAGAAGTCCCGATATTCATCTCCAGGCCTTCCCATCAGTACTAACAGGTATTACAAATCAACAGATTAACATTATGGATACATATAGAAAACGCAGCATTACAACACTGCGTATAGCCGGTGCTATGCTTTTTGCACTGTGCTTCGCGACAGAAACACTCGCTCAGGAAATATCGACTGCCATCAACGATGCATCGGCAACGTCCACAATAGCTGTGACGGAAATAGCCGCCACAACAATAGAAGTTCCGGATACGGAAACGCCTCCGAACACCGTAGAAGAACTTGCCAACGGATTAAACACCGTATGGATGATGCTTGCAGCCATGCTGGTATTCTTCATGCAGCCGGGATTCGCACTGGTAGAAGCCGGTTTCACACGAGTAAAAAACACTGCCAACATCCTGATGAAAAACTTCGTCGATTTCATGTTCGGCTCCCTGCTCTATTGGTTTATCGGTTTCGGCCTGATGTTCGGCGCAGGCGGATTCATCGGGATACCACACTTCTTCGACCTTTCATTCTATGATGGCGGAGGATTGCCATCCGAAGGCTTTCTGGTGTTCCAGACGGTATTTTGTGCCACAGCAGCCACCATCGTTTCGGGAGCTATGGCGGAACGTACCAAGTTCTCCATGTACCTCATCTACACAGTCTTCATCAGTGTACTGATCTACCCCATCTCCGGGCACTGGACATGGGGTGGCGGCTGGCTGATGAACGGAGAAGAAGGTTCGTTCATGATGAATCTGTTCGGCACCACATTTCACGACTTCGCAGGTTCCACCATTGTTCACTCCGTCGGTGGCTGGATTGCGCTGGTAGGTGCAGCCATCCTTGGTCCACGCATCGGTAAATACGGTAAAGATGGCAAGTCCAGAGCTATTCCGGGACACAACCTGACAGTTGCCGCACTGGGTGTATTTATCCTTTGGTTCGGATGGTTCGGATTCAACCCCGGATCACAGTTGGCAGCAAGTACCGAAGCGGATGCAATGGCCATCTCACATGTATTTCTGACAACAAATCTGGCGGCTTGTGCCGGTGGCTTCTTTGCACTGGCGATGAGCTGGATGAAATATGGCAAACCGTCTTTATCACTGACACTGAATGGTGTTTTGGCAGGTTTGGTAGGTATCACAGCCGGATGTGACGCTGTAGCTCCCTCAGGAGCGGTATTAATCGGTGCCATTTGTGGTGTAGTCATGATATTTGCAGTCGACTTTATTGACAAGGTATTGAAGATTGACGATCCTGTCGGTGCTTCTTCCGTACACGGGGTTTGTGGTTTCTTGGGAACAGTGCTCACAGGATTGTTTTCTACCAGTGAAGGGTTGTTCTACGGACATGGAGCCGGCTTTTTGGGTGCCCAGCTTTTCGGTGCGGTTGTTGTCGGAGTCTGGGCGGCAGGTATGGGATTCATTATTTTCAAGGTACTCGACAAGGTTCACGGGCTTCGCGTTCCGGCACGTGTCGAAGAAGAAGGTCTCGACATCTACGAACACGGAGAATCTGCTTATAACTAAGCTAAAAAAGGAATTTTTACTCTAACATATTTAACAACAAATCAAATTAGGTATTATGTCAAAACTAAGATTCAGAGTCGTAGAGACCGCTTTCAAGAAGAAAGCGGTTGAAGTAGCAACACCTGCCGAACGCCCTTCGGAATACTTCGGTAAGTATGTGTTCAACAAGGAAAAAATGTTCAAGTACCTTCCAAGCAAGGTATACAACGCACTGATTGACGCTATTGACAATGGTGCCCCGCTAGACCGCAGCATCGCCGATGAAGTCGCTGCCGGAATGAAGAAATGGGCTGTCGAAATGGGTGTCACTCATTATACTCACTGGTTTGCACCGCTCACCGAAGGTACGGCAGAAAAGCATGACGCTTTCGTCGAACATGACGGCAAGGGAGGCATGATGGAAGAGTTCACAGGCAAACTGCTGGTACAGCAGGAGCCGGATGCTTCTTCTTTCCCGAACGGCGGTATCCGTAATACTTTCGAAGCACGCGGATATAGCGCATGGGACCCATCCTCACCCGCATTCATCGTAGATGATACGCTTTGCATCCCGACTGTATTTATCGCATATACAGGTGAAGCCCTTGATTATAAAGCACCGTTACTGAAAGCTCTGCGTGCCGTAGATAAAGCCGCAACCGCCGTCTGCCACTATTTCAATCCTGAAGTAAAGAAGGTCGTTGCTTATCTGGGATGGGAACAGGAATACTTTCTGGTAGATGAAGGTTTGTATGCCGCACGTCCGGACTTACTTATGACAGGACGCACATTGATGGGACATGACAGTGCCAAGAACCAGCAGTTGGAAGACCACTATTTCGGTGCCATCCCTACCCGTGTGGCCGCATTTATGAAAGACCTTGAAATTGAAGCGTTGAAACTGGGTATTCCTGTAAAGACCCGTCATAACGAGGTAGCTCCGAATCAATTCGAATTAGCTCCTATCTTCGAAGAATGTAACCTGGCAAATGACCATAACCTACTGATCATGTCGTTGATGCGTAAAGTCAGCCGCCGTCACGGTTTCCGTGTATTGCTTCATGAAAAGCCGTTCAAGGGTGTCAACGGTTCCGGCAAGCACAATAACTGGTCACTGGGAACGGATACAGGTATCCTGTTGATGGGACCGGGCAAGACGCCGGAAGATAACCTGCGCTTTGTCACATTTGTAGTGAATACGCTGATGGCAGTTTACCGTCACAACGGATTACTGAAAGCTTCTATTTCCAGCGCTACCAACGCTCATCGCCTGGGAGCCAATGAAGCACCTCCCGCTATCATTTCTTCTTTCCTCGGCAAACAGTTGTCACAGGTATTGGATCATATTGAGAACAGTACCAAAGACGATCTGATCAACCTTAGCGGAAAACAGGGAATGAAGCTGGATATTCCCCAAATCCCCGAATTGCTGATTGATAATACAGACCGCAACCGCACCTCTCCTTTCGCTTTCACCGGAAACCGATTTGAGTTCCGTGCCGTGGGTTCTGAGGCTAACTGCGCAAGTGCCATGATTGCATTGAACGCTGCCGTAGCAGAACAGCTGATGAAATTCAAAAAGGATGTAGACGCTCTGATCGAAAAGGGAGAACCGAAAGTTTCCGCTATTCTTGAAGTAATTCGCGGATATATCAAAGAATGTAAGGCTATCCACTTCGATGGCAACGGTTACAGCGACGAATGGAAAGTAGAAGCCGCCCGTCGAGGTCTGGACTGTGAAACAAGTGTTCCCGTTATTTTCGACAACTATCTGAAACCGGAGACAATTGCTATGTTCGAAGCAATCGGTGTGATGACGAAAAAGGAGCTGGAAGCCCGCAACGAAGTAAAATGGGAAACTTACACGAAAAAGATTCAGATTGAAGCCCGCGTATTAGGCGACCTGGCAATGAACCACATTATTCCGGTCGCTACTCAGTATCAGACGGATCTGATTAATAATGTCTATAAAATGCAGTCCTTATTTCCGGCAGATAAAGCAGCCAGACTATCTGCCAAGAATCTGGAACTGATCGAAGAAATCGCCGACCGCACCGCCTTCATCAAAGAGCACGTAGATGCAATGATTGAAGCCCGAAAAGTGGCGAACAAGATCGAAAGCGAACGCGAAAAAGCGATCGCTTACCACGATACAATCGTTCCGGCACTGGAAGAGATTCGTTACCACATTGACAAGCTGGAACTGATCGTAGACAACCAGATGTGGACACTGCCGAAATACAGAGAACTGTTGTTTGTAAGATAAAAAAGAAATGCTGAATGGAGAATATCTTCATTCAGCATTAAGATAGAAATTATCTATTTCTTTTGTTGGTTGTTTTAAGTTTGCAGGGGAGGGGTACCGTGACGGTAGTCCTCTTCTTTTTTTATTCTATAATCTTAGCATCCTCAATATCCTCATCGTGAGGCGTAACCGGAGTCTTAGGACGACGGCGCGCAAACTTAAACCAGTTGATCAGTTCGGACAGAGAATAAACCAAGCTACTGATACCGATAATAATGAAAGCAGTATTACGTACTCCCGTCGGATTGAACAGCGCAATAACACCTGCGATAAGAATCAATGAAGGCACCAGATAGAAAATCCCCGGAACAGGTGTCCAACGACGGGCCATCGACAAAGAGGCAATCTGCTGCACACCTCCCATGATCAGGATAAAGCCCAAAAGGAACATCAGGACGTCTGCAAAAAACTCAGGCATCACAATCAGCCAAAGTCCGAATAACAAACTGCCAATTCCCTCGATAGGAAAGCGGGGAGCCGGTTCATGTTCCGATCTTTTCCGTCCGAAAAAGCTAAAAAGACTGATGACACCGGGAATCAAAAAAGCCACTCCTATCGTAATGACAATATAACTAGCTGCTGTATTCGGCCAAAGTACCAACACCAGACCTATGACAAGCGCAAACAAAATGCGAATCAGAGAGTAATTCATTGTTTTCATATATTCTATATTTTTTAACGAAGTCCATTTCAATACTTTTGCGAATATAAGTGTTTCTATTCACATATAAAAATAACAAACGTAGATTGTAATAAGTTCGTAACAAAATCGTTATAGCCATTACACCTCACTTAGATAATTTTGCAGAAAATTAATAAACAGGTTTTTCATCATGAAATCAAGCGAAACAAAAAAGAAGTGCCCTTATGTAGAACGTGACATCAGCTGGATGTACTTCAATCAGCGTATCCTGCTCGAAGCTGCCCGTCCGGAAGTACCTCTTCTGGAACGCCTGACTTTTCTTGGCATCTATTCCAATAATCTGGATGAGTTTTTCCGCGTCCGCGTAGCTACGCTGAACCGGATCATCGAATATGCAGATAAAAACATACAGAAAGAACAAGAAACGGCTACACGCACACTGAAGCAGATAAGCAAACTACACAACCGCTTCTACGAACAATTTGAAGAAACTTTCGCTTCCATCATGGAAGAACTGAAGAAGGAAAACATCTGCGTCATCAAAGACACCGAAATGACGGATGACCAAAAGACATTTATCACCTCCTTCTATCGCAATAAACTGAATGGCTCCACCACCCCTCTTTTCCTCAACGGAGCCCGACCGCTGGACGACCAGACTGACGAAGATATTTATCTCGCCATCCGCCTGCTTCGTAAAGACGAAACAGGAAAAATAAAAGAGAAAGATTATGCAGTGATCGAATTGCCCACCGAAGAATACGGTCGTTTTATCCAATTGCCGGACTCGGAGGGGAAAACATATCTGATGTTTCTCGATGATGTGATCCGCTATTGTCTGCCGTTGATTTTTGTCGGCATGAAATATACGGATTACGAGGCATATACCTTTAAATTCACCAAAGACGCGGAAATGGAGATAGACAGCGACCTGCGGACAGGCGTACTTCAGAAGATTTCAAAAGGAGTGAAAAGCCGGAAGAGAGGAGAACCGATTCGATTCGTTTATGACGAACAGATTCCCAAAGATTTACTGAAAAGATTAGTTGACCGGCTGAATGTGGATAAAAACGACACCCGTGTGGCAGGAGGACGCTATCATAACTTCAAAGACTTGATGAAATTTCCGGTGTGCGGTCGCTACGACTTAAAGTATCCCGTCTGGGAACCGGTTTTCAAGCCCGAACTAAACGGCAAAGAAAGCCTGCTCACATTGATTCGTCAGAAGGACCGCTCCCTGCATTATCCATTCCATAGCTTCGATACTTTCATCCGCGTACTTCGTGAAGCAGCCATCAGCAAAGAAGTTAAAAGCATCAAGATGACACTTTACCGGCTCGCTAAAGAATCAAAAGTGATCAAAGCACTGATCTGCGCAGCCAAAAACGGGAAGAAAGTAACGGTGGTCATCGAACTACTGGCACGTTTCGACGAAGCATCCAACATCAACTGGAGCAAAAGAATGCAGGACGCAGGCATCCACGTTATCTTCGGAGTGGAGGGACTGAAGATTCATTCCAAACTGGTACATATCGGTACCCGTCACGGAGACATTGCCTGCATCAGCACAGGAAACTTTCATGAAGGAAACGCACGTATGTATACCGATTATACCATCATGACCGCCCATCGTCCGCTGGTACGAGAAGTGAATGCCGTTTTCGACTTTATTGAGAAACCATACACTCCCGTCAATTTCAAAGAATTACTGGTTTCACCCAACGATATGCGCAAACGTCTGATTGCTCTCATCAACAAGGAAATAAAGAACAAGGAACAAGGGAAAGAAGCCTATATTCTGGCAAAGGTAAACCATATTACCGACCATGCGCTTATAGAAAAACTCTACGAAGCCTCGACAGCCGGAGTTCAAGTGGAACTGGTAGTACGTGGCAACTGTTCGCTGGTGACAGGCATCGCAGGTATCAGTGAAAATATCCATATCAACGGTATTATCGACCGATATCTTGAACACTCCCGTATCTTTATCTTTGCCAATGGCGGAGAAGAAAAATATTATATTGGCTCTGCCGACTGGATGCCCCGCAACCTTGATAACCGGATTGAAGTACTGGCTCCGGTGTACGACAAAGATGTACAGGCAGACTTAAAACGAATTGTCTGCTACGGATATCGGGATACGGCCAAAGGACGTATCGTAGACGGGACCGGAGAAAACCGACCTTGGGAAAACCGACCTTCCACACTCTGCAAAGACTTCACTCCTGCCCTTGCCGAAGCAGAGACAGCCACTGTCGTTTTCCGTTCGCAAGAAGAATTATATAGAAAATACAAAAATACATTATGATAAGTATGAAGAAAGTTAATTATGCAGCTATCGACATAGGTTCGAATGCCGTGCGGCTATTGATAAAATGCGTAAACGAAGAAAACGCTCCCGAATTAATGAGCAAGGTACAACTCATCCGCATTCCCTTACGACTGGGAGAAGATGCTTTTACCATGGGAGTTATTTCTGCTGAAAAAGAAAAGAAACTGATCCGGCTGATGAAAGCCTACAAACAGTTGATGAAGATATATGACGTAGTAGATTACCGTGCCTGTGCTACGTCCGCCATGCGTGACGCACGCAACGGAAAGGACATCGCCCGACAAATAGCCAGGAAAACTGGTATCCGCGTAGATATCATCGACGGACAAGAAGAAGCACACATTGTATATGACAACCATATCGAGCAACTTTTTGCTTCCGGACAAAACTACCTGTATGTAGATGTCGGCGGTGGCAGCACCGAGATTAATCTGATCAGTAACGGAGAACTGAAAAATTCCCGTTCATACAATATCGGAACGGTTCGTATGCTCAGCGGCATGGTGAAAGAAGAAGAAAAAGAGGCTTTACGCACCGACCTCATAGGGCTTGCTGCGGAATACGCACCTATCAGCATCATCGGTTCGGGAGGAAACATCAATAAACTTTTTCGTTTGGCAGACAAGAAAGACAAAAAGGCTTCCCTCCTACCCGTCGAATCACTACGTGAAATTTACGAAGCATTGCAAGCTCTTCCTGCCGAGCAACGTATCAAACAGTATAAGCTAAAACCTGATCGGGCGGATGTCATCGTTCCGGCTGCGGAGATATTTCTGGAAGTAGCTACGAATGTGAAAGCTACCGGAATCATTGTACCTACCATCGGACTGTCCGACGGAATTATCGACAGCCTGTACACTCAGAAGATGAATACACCTGTCGCACCAAAGGTTCAATAAATAGATAAAAGGCTCCTGATATCCGAATGACAACTTATTTGCATCAGGAGCCTTTTTTATAATTTCCATCTTTCTTCATGTATAAAATGACATTCTGAAAGATAAGTCTGTTTTTGACAGTTTGTAATTCGTAATGTATCAAGAAGGGCTTCTTTAGCCGGTCATACTACTATTGATAGTTTTTCGCGATTGTAGGGCAATTAGCATATATCAGAAATTCAGCATTTGCATCCAACCCTGTGCTTATTAACAAATAATAGTCTACTTACATATCTACATGATTACATTTTCATTGATTCTGTTTATTTTCAACATTAAGCACTTGAACTTTCCAAAGAGCGAAATAGAGAATAGAGAAGGCTAAAAGTATTAAATAAAGACAGCTTTATCGGTATGATGACACTATAGCAATGGTTTACTTACTTCATACCTATCTTTTAGTGACACCATCCGCATCTTTTGGTTACTTCATCCGCATCTTTTTCACAAACAATACGGTGTTTTTCACCGAATCATACGGTCATTTCATGCAAATCAACCGTATATTTGCGATAATTCAACCACCTTTCCAAGCTAACAGAAGATTATTAAAAAACAGGCAGGAAAGCAAATCGGATCTTTCTACAAACAAATGACAGAATAAAGACTTATCACTGAACATTATGATAAAGGCAATCATCAATACCTGCACTCAAATAGTCTCTAAAATATAATATGCAATATATTACTTTTTTCACTTTTCTATTAGATGGAAGAAAAAACTGCCTGTTTCTTTTGTAGGGAATTAAACAAAACCGTATTTTTAGAGACAATAATTATAGTTTATAAAGCAAGAATGTCTGATATACATACATTTATAGGTAACTGTGAAGGACTTGATGAATATTATTTAGTAACAGTTGATTTGATGGAGCTATATAGTATAACAGACCATGATGACTTACTTTATATTGATGTGAGAGGAAATGAAATAAAAAAGTTAACAACAAGCGAATAAGCGACCCTAATAGTCGGCTATTCACCAACCATTACCTGTAAACTAAAGAATCATAGAATGGATAAAATTACAGCAATAAAAAAACAGCTTGTAAAGAAAGCAACAAACTTCACCACAGGTGGATTCAGACCAACAAACTCTAACACAGAAAGTTGGATTGGACGAGTTTATCTTTATAAAGAAGATGAAGAAATTCCAACCGATAACAATGGTAAATTAATGATCCCATTATTTCAGGTTTGTCTTGAAAGTCTGCCCTATGTTCCGGCAAGCCTGCAAGACACTAAAGTGCTGACTATTTTTGCGTCTGCTGATATACCTATGGATTTAGTAACAAATGGGGATAACTGGCTTATTCGGGAATATAAAATGAATGATGTATTAGTCGTAAAAGATTTAGTAAATAAAGCATCATTCGTAAAGCCATTTCCATTGAAAAGCCAATTGATTGAAGAAGATTATCCCGTATGGGATGGAGGCATACCCGCTGAAATAGAAAGTGAACTTCTTGAAATGGAAGAATCGGGAGAAATAACCGATTATTTCGATTATGTGGAAATAAACGAAGGACATAAAATAGGTGGTTATCCTAACTTTATTCAATCGGGAATAGACTTTGGTGAAGGATATGAATTTCTGATTCAAATAGCGTCAGATGAAAAAGCAAATCTGGAAATTGTAGATAGTGGAAATATGTATTTTGCTAAAAACAGCCAAACAGGAGACTGGAAACTCTATTGCGATTTTTATTAATAAACAATAGATATTGGAGGATATAAATGAATACAGATTATAAAGTTGGTGATTTAATTTATGATGCAAATATTTATGACGGGATGAATACCGACCTATCTGATTTGCAATTTTATAAGCGGTGGCTACCCCAAAGTAAAGGTGCCCGAATACTCGAACTTTGTTGTGGAACAGGCAGGCTTACTCTTCCAATAGCAAGGGATGGATATGATATTAGTGGAGTTGATTACACTCCCTCAATGCTTGCCCAAGCAAGACTCAAAGCTTCCGAAGCAGGATTAGAAATCAACTTCATTGAGGCAGATATCAGGACTTTAAATCTACAAGAAAAATACGACCTTATTTTTATTCCATTTAATTCAATCCATCATTTATATAAGAATGAGGACTTATTTAAAGTATTTAATGTCGTTAAAAACCACCTCAAAGACGGAGGTTTATTCTTATTAGATTGCTTCAATCCGAATATTCAATATATCGTTGAAGGCGAAAAAGAACAGAAGGAAATTGCTGCATATACCACTGACGACGGAAGAGAAGTATTGATAAAGCAAAGGATGCGATATGAAAATAAAACCCAGATTAATCGCATTGAATGGCATTATTATATCAATGGTAAATTCAATTCTATCCAAAATTTGGATATGAGAATGTTTTTCCCTCAAGAACTGGATTCATACTTGAAATGGAATGGTTTTAATATTATCCATAAGTATGGAGGATTTGAAGAAGAAGCATTTAATGATAATTCGGAAAAACAGGTCTTTGTTTGTCGATGAAAATCCGCGGCATAACAATAACCTTCCTATATTGATATAACAACAACTGCCCTGTAGTCTGATATCAGACTACAGGGCAGTTGCTATAACATTATACTAATTTCCCTCTATCTGTCAGAATGGGAAAATCAGAGGCAGCACCAATATCATCACAATTCCCATGATAATCTGCAACGGTAATCCTACTTTTATATAATCCATAAAAGTATATTGTCCGGCAGGCATCACCAGCGCATTAGGCGGTGTAGAGAACGGAGAAGCGAAACACATACTTGCACCCACCGTCACGGCAAACAGGAAAGGAACCGGACTAACTCCGATCTGCATAGCACTTTGCAAAGCAATCGGTGCAAGCAAGACAGCAGTAGCAGTATTACTGATAAACATGGTCATCAATGATGTCGTAAAATAAATTCCAGCCATCAATGCTACCGGTCCGTAAGATCCAAGCCCACTTACCAAAGTATTGGAGATGTACTCCGAAGCGCCTGTTTTCTCTAATGCCAAAGACATAGGAAGCATAGCTGCAATCAATACAATACTTTCCCAGTTGATTGTTTTGTAAGCTGCTTCCACATTACGGAAACATCCCGTCAGAACCATCAGGATACCAGCTATCATAACTGCCGTAACCGGCGCAACCGGAATAAAATCGAATACCATCATTGCCACCATCAATACCATGATAGCAGCAGCAACAGGTGCTTTATAGTCCAAAGTTACTTTAGCCGCTTCTGCCAAAGGCTGTCCCAACACTACCCAATCCGAATCTTCCTTACTAAGCCGGGCAATATTACTCCACGTCCCCTGCACTAAAAGCACATCACCACTATGAATCCGCTCATTACCCAAATCCTGCAACAGATATTCCTTTTTACGACGGATACCTAATACATTCACATTAAACTTATCACGGAATCCGGACTCTTTAATGGTCTGATTGACTAGATTGGAAGCAGGCATCAATACAATTTCGGCAATACCGATATCATAAAAATCAAGCGAATTAGTAGTGCTTTTCGTCTCTTCCGTAGCATGATCATCAAGGATATCCAGCAGATAATCTTCGGCAAACTGCTGCACTTTATCAAATTCTCCCGTCACATACAGAATATCTTCCGCTTCCAGCATAGTATCCGGTTCGGCAAGTTTCTGAGTAATAGTCTTCAGAAAACGGTGCTGCGAAGCGTCTCCACGACGGACTTCCATAATATTAAGTCCATATTTACGACGAATATCCAGATCAAGGATAGTCTTTCCCAAAAGGCGGGAGTCTTTGATCACCTGCATACGGAACAGATTACTGGAAAGACCATATTCATTCACCAACTGTTTCAGTGACTTACCCGAACGGCTGTTATCATCTTTCTGCCCTTTTTTAGAAAGAAACCACTTACTAAGCGGCATCAGAACCAGCGTACCGACAGCCACACTCACCAAACCTACAGGCAGGAAAGTAAAGAAAGAAAGCGGTTCGAAGCCTGCGGAAGTCAATGTGTTTTGTATGACAAGGTTGGGCGGTGTACCGATCAGCGTCATCATACCTCCCATACTACTGGCAAAGGCCAACGGCATCAGCAACCGACTCGGATTCATTTTGGCGCTCATCGCCAGACTGACCACAATGGGAAGCATCAGTGCCACCGTTCCGGTATTACTGACAAACGCACCGATAGCGGAAGTTACCAACATAACAAGCAAGAACAGGCGAATTTCACTGTTTCCAGCAAGTTTAAGAATACGCGAACTAATCATTTTTGCCAGTCCTGTCTGAAAAATAGCTCCGCCCACGACAAACAGTCCGATCATCATAATAACTACCGAATTGGAGAAACCCGAAAGGGCTTCATCAGGAGTTAATATCTGAAAGACAAGTAAAGCAACCAGCGCACATAACGCTACAATATCCGAACGGATTTTACCATTTACAAAAAAGATAGCCGAAAGAACGAGAATGATAATGGTTATCAACATAAGCAAAAAATAAAATGATTGTTTTATCCTGAATGTATCAAAGATTTATTTTGGAAGAGCAAAATTAAAAAATACTTTGCCGTTATAAAAACAAATTAGAATTGTTTTTGGTTCACGGGACATCATTTAATATTTTAATACATTCTTACTCTTTACGAAAATACGTTCCATCAAAAACATTTTAAAACCGAACCGGAAATAGAAGGCACCAAAGTTCTACTAATCAGTAAAGGTATTCTTTTCAGAAGAGTTTTATAAGGCTGATAAACAATATATTTCAGAAATTTCCTTTGTGAATTACAAAAAATGCATATATTTACCACAGATTTAGTACAAACATAAATTATGGCAAACAATATACTATCCGTTATATGGATTACAGACCAGCATTGGAGTTATTATTATTTACTAATAGGCTTTTTACTCCTGATCATCTGCTTTTTATTATACAGACTACGACAACTTAAAAAGAATATAGGAAAAGAACAGGATTACTATCATTCTTTATTCGATATACTCGATAACCTCCCTTTCCCTATTATGGTAAAAGATATCCAGGATAGTTTCCGATACTATTACTGGAACAAAGGATCCGAACTGCAATCCGGCATTAAGCGGGAAGAAGCAGTAGGATGCACAGACTATGAAATCTATGGAGAAGAACGGGGCAGAAGATACCGTGATGTGGATGAATCACTTGTGCAGGCTGGCAAGGTATACCGTGCAGAAGAAAGCTACAGCACAGTAGACGGAATAGTACATGATACGATTGCCGTAAAATCGATTATCAAATGGAAGGAAAAGAAAAAATGGCTGTTAGTGACCCGATGGGACATCACCCGGCTAAAAACTTACGAACGGGAACTGATTGCCGCCAAAGAAGAACTGGAAAAAGCGCTGAACAAACAAAAGTTAGCTTTGAAGAGCGTCAACTTCGGGCTCATTTATATTGATAAAAACTATCTGGTGCAATGGGAAGAAACGACGCAAATTGCCAGCCTGGTGAAAGGAAGGCATTATACACCGGGACAAATCTGCTACAAAACAAGTGCACTCCGGGATACTCCATGCGAACAATGCGCCTTTCAGAAAGCGATTGAACAAGGAAAAATCATACGCCATACCATCCGGATAGATCGGGTAGACTTTGAGATAACAGCTACTCCGGTTTATGATAATGAAGGAACAGAAATCATCGGCGGTCTGTTGCGCTTCGAAGACATCACCGAAAAGGTGAAAATGGACAAGATGCTACAGGAAGCAAAAGAAAAAGCAGAAGAATCAAACCGTCTGAAATCAGCTTTCCTTGCCAACATGAGTCACGAGATACGTACTCCGCTCAATGCGATCGTCGGTTTCTCAAGTATGCTGGAAGAGGCGGAGGATCAGGAAGAAAAGCATCAGTATATCACGATCATAGAAGATAATAACAAGTTGTTGCTTCAGCTCATTTCCGATATCCTCGACTTATCGAAAATCGAAGCGGGAACTTTCGACATTATTCCTGAAAGAGTAAATGCGAAACAGCTTTGTAACGATCTGTTTCAGGCTATGCAAATGAAAACTAGTCCACAAGTAGAACTCCGCCTGAAAGATAATTTACCCGAACTGACGTTCACCAGTGACAAGAACAGACTTTATCAGGTATTACTGAACTTTGTGACTAACGCACTAAAATTCACTTCCGAAGGAAATATCACCATCGACTACCAAATAGACGGAAACGAAGTGAAATTCTCCGTTCAGGACACGGGAATGGGGATAGAGCCGGAAAAACAGGAAGCTATCTTCACCCGATTTGTAAAACTCAACAGTTTTATTCCCGGTACGGGACTCGGACTGCCTATCTGCCAAAGTATCGTCACGCAACTGGGAGGGAAAATCGGTGTGGAATCGGAACCGGGAAGAGGGGCTTGCTTTTGGTTCACCCATCCAATTAATTAAAGAAAAATCTCTTTTAAATTGCTCTGTCATCCCTCACTAAGTTCGGAATGGCAGAGCTAAACATTATTTTTCAGACAACAGTCCATTTTCATCGGTTTCTCTTCAGGAAAATACGGTCTGTAATAGTGCCCGGCAACTCTGATTCGTAGTGAGTCACCATAATCATCGTCTTGTCTTTGCGATGGCAGAAAGCCTCAATAATCTTCTTTACCCGACGACGGTTGTAAGTATCCAGACCGTGAAGCGGTTCATCCAGAATCAGCAGCTCCGGGTCCTTCACAAAAGCACGTGCCAGCAATGCCAGCCGTTGTTCTCCACTGGAAAGTTGCAAAAAAGGGTTGTCTTTCAATTCCGCAATACCAAATATATCCATCCACCATTCGCAGATGGCCATTTGTTCCGGCTGGGGACGTTTGTAAAGCCCGATGCTGTCATGAAGCCCACTGGCCACGATTTCAATAGCCGGCAGATTTTTGAGATAAGCACGATGCATCTCCGGACTTACATAGCCAATATGCTTTTTAATTTCCCAAATACTCTCCCCTGTACCCCGCTTCCGCCCGAAAAGGCTGATGTCACAAGCATATGATTGCGGATTATCCGCACAGACAAGGCTTAACAAAGTAGATTTTCCGGCCCCGTTTTCACCGCTCAATGCCCATTTCTCACCACGCCGCACCGTCCAGTCGAGATCTTTCAGAATAGTGCGGTCATCATAGCGAATGCTGACTTTATTCAGTTTGACCACTTCATCAGAATCGTAATTATTGCCATCATAGGGCAAATTGACGATACGCTGCTGTAACTCATCAAAAGAAACGGCTGCATCTCTGGAACGAAAAGCTTCCAGATAGGCCTCACGTTCCATTTTGGGGTACACCGTCATTTTATCCACAGGAATTACATGGGTAATAAATGAAGGAATATCATCCAGCATTGACAATACCAGAATAATCTGTACGGACGACATCTTTGTCAAACGATCGAGTAAAGAGAACAGCAATTCGCGGGTAGGTGCATCCAGCCCGATAAACGGATTATCCATAATCAATACACGGGGAGCCGTCAACAGAGTTTTGGCCAGCTGGAACTTACGCAGTTCGCCACTGGAGAGAAGAATTATTTTCTTATCAAGCATCGGTTCTATGCGAAAAAGTTCAAATAGTTCTTGTTTCAGTTGTTCATCCTTAATTTCTCCCAGCATTTCACGAACATCGGGCGCTTCGTCCTGATCGTGGGCGTTCCAGCGTTGCTGATAGTAATAATTAGCATCCGCAGCCCCATAAGTGTCACGGAAAGCGATATACTTCACATTATCATAGACGGTCTGGGTGGCAGCAGGAGAAAAGTCATATTGCAGCGTCCCTTCACGCAATGGGTATTTACCGATCAGCGTATCGACAAAAAGACTTTTTCCTCCTCCGTTGGGACCTACAATCGCAATGTGTTCTCCGGCTGAAATCGTTGCCGTGATGGGAGCAGCTAAACGCACAAGCGGGTTGCGTGCTACGCCCCCCGCTATGTTGAATGTATTTTGAATCATATTCTTCTATTCTGTTTGATTATCAAAAGACTGAATTTACTTATATAAAATCAAAGCCGACTGACTGGGAATAATAACTTCCGGCCCGTTTTGTATGCCTAATCCACGTACATCTATCACTCCGTCTTTACATACCACTGTATATTTACCAACCGGAATAGTAAGCCTGGCAGGAGTAGGACGAGAATTAAATGCGACGATGATATCTTCCCAATGATCTCCATTTGCATGGTCTTTCAGACGGAAAGCAATCAGGTTGCTTCCTTCCACAGGAAGAAATTCCAGATGTTTTCGAACCTGTCCTGCATCTCCCATGCGGAAGGCCGGATGAGATTTACGCAGATCGATCAATCGTTTATAATACATGAAAACATCTGCGCTGGTGGTTTTGCGCCGCCAGTCGATGGCATTCACTGCATCCGGGCTCTTATAACTATTGTCCACGCCTTGCTTATCACGCATGATTTCTTCTCCGGCGTAAATAAACGGAATACCTTGTGAAGTAAAGACCACAGTCTGTGCCAGTTTATCGAGACGTATAAGTTGTTCGGGAGTGATGTCCGGCATGCTTGCCTTCAGTCGGTCTACCAAACACAGCCCGTCGTGACAGGAAACATAACTGATCATTTGCACAGGCTGTTTCGCCCACGGCTTTTGAGTATAATTAACCGAATCGCACTGTACTTGCGGATGCTCGATAGCGCCTGCTATGCCGAACTTTACGCTCATCTCCCCTCCCGGAATTCCGGCAAGAAAAGCTCCTTTGCGCTTATCGCCTACAGGTCCGCAAAGCCCGTCACGCAGCTCGTCAGAAAAGACAGCAACTCCGGGTATCTGTGCTATATTTCCCTTCATTGCCAAGGAGTCAGCCGGATACTGAGGCGCCTCGGCAGCCCACCCCTCTCCGTAAATGCAAATGGTAGGATCGACCGCATTTACAGCCTTCCGTATCTCGTTCATCGTTTCTATGTCATGAATTCCCATCAAGTCGAACCGGAAGCCGTCAACATGATATTCTTTTATCCAATAAAGGACGGATTCTACCATAAACTTACGCATCATAAGGCGTTCGCTGGCAGTCTCGTTACCACAGCCTGAGCCATTTGCCAAGGTTTTATCTTCTTTCTGGCGATAGAAATAACCGGGAACGGTGCGCTCGAAGTTACTCTCATCGGTATTGAATGTATGATTGTACACCACATCCATTATCACACGGATACCAGCTTTGTGCAGTGCCTGTACCATCTGCTTGAATTCTTTCACACGAGTGGCGGGCTGATAGGGATCAGTGGCATAGGAACCATCGGGTACATTATAGTTTTGCGGATCATATCCCCAGTTGTACGAATTTTCATTCAGTCTGGTTTCATCTACCGAAGCGTAATCAAAAGAAGGAAGCAGATGCACGTGTGTCACGCCCAGTTCAATCAGATGGTCGATACCTGTCAGTAACTTGTCGGAGTTCATCGTTCCATGTTCGGTCAGTGCCAGATATTTTCCTTTATTCTTCACTCCTGAAGTAGAATCGACCGAAAAGTCACGGTGGTGCATCTCATAAATAATCATATCGGCGGGAGACTTCAAAGGAGGTCGGGTGTCACTCTCCCAACCGTCCGGATTGGTGGATTGCCAGTCGATAATGGCGGCCCGCTTCCCGTTTACTCCGACAGCACGGGCGTTTATTCCGGGAGTATCTCCCTGCCACTTGTCATCGATCTTCACATTGAAAGTATAGAACTTGCCAATAAGGTCCTTACTTACCACAGCTGTCCAGGTTCCTTCTTCCCCCGACTGCATCTTTACCGTTTCATAGGCATGTCCGCCCTCGCCTGCCTCATAAAGCATCAGACGTACTTCATCTGCCGTAGGCGACCAAAGAGTAAACTTCGTTGCCTCCGGTGTATACTCCATTTCAATCAGACTTCCTGTACGGACCGGATATAATTCATAAGACATATATTCCTTTTTCGCAGTAGTACAACTCATTACTGTCGTCACCGTAGTCACCCCTAATATCGCTAAATAATTGGTTCCCATTTTCATACTAAACCTCCCCTGCGGTACTCACACTACCTTCGCACTTACTTGTTTATTACTTTTCTCACTCCCAGCCTCTTTCATTGCGGGTTTATTTTACTTTATCGGGATTTTTCGCAATAAAATCTTTCCAACTGCTATATCCTTTTTCCATTGCCGGACGTCCCATTTGCAGAAAATGACAATAGGCTGCCGCCAAACCGTCCGTCGCATCCATAAAGGTAGGCATCTCTTCTTTGGGAAAATGCAGCATACGCTGCAGCATATCCGCTACTTGTTCCTTTGATGCCTGTCCGTTTCCGGTTATAGCCATCTTGATCTTCAAAGGAGCATATTCTGTGATCGGAATATCACGGCTCAATGCCACTGCCATCGCCACTCCCTGAGCACGTCCCAACTTCAACATGGACTGTACGTTCTTGCCGAAAAAAGGAGCTTCGATAGCCAGTTCGTCAGGCAGATAGCTTTCGATGATACTTAATACCCGTTCGTGAATATGCCGCAGCTTCAGATAATGATTGGCAAATTTACGTAAATCGATAATTCCCATCGCGATCATCTCAGGCTTAGTCCCTTTCACGCGCAAGACTCCATATCCCATGATGGTCGTACCGGGGTCTATACCCAAAATAATCTTTTCTTTTACCGGTTGAATCACTCTACTATCTCCATCAATGTCGGAAAACCGACTACTTTATCCTTGAATATTTTCGTAAGTTCGTCATTCAGCCGCACTCCCTGTTCCATGTGCCAGCGATGCAGCAATCCACTACTCTCTACTTCCCATTGCAGAGAATAAGAACTTCCGTCGTCCCGATGGCTCAGTATCCGACAGATACGCGGTGCTTTCAACGTCCCGTGTTTCTGTACTTCAGGTATATAGCTTTCCTTTATCCAAATCAAAAAATTATCGTGAACAGCATCGTCCACCTGAAAAGTTGTATTATAAATCAGCATATCATCTGTCCTTTCAATAAATTATTTTCCGCAAACATAGCAATTATTTCAGAATATTCCATTATATTTGCGCCAACAAAAGCAAAACGTTGACAAACGTTATATCAGTGGCATAAAAATGGGGCGTTAGCTCATCTGGCTAGAGCGCGACACTGGCAGTGTCGAGGTGATCGGTTCGAGTCCGATACGCTCCACAAAATGAAAAGAGTAACTTATGATAAGTTACTCTTTTTTTATTTTAAACCTGCGATTGGCTTTGTAGTCAGCCTTCATTAAGACATTTTTATATTACCCCGAAATGTTTCAAAGCCTTGTAAAGTCCACTATTGTCCACCGTATCAGTGACAAAGTCGGCAACTGACTGAACTTTTTCGGACGCATTTCCCATCGCCACTCCTATTCCGGCAGCCTTCAGCATGGGGATATCATTACCGCCATCACCGCACGCCATTATTTCAGAAACTTTAACCCTGTAGTAATCGGCAAATAACGAGAGACCGGTTGCCTTACTTGTCCCTGCAACATTAACATCAGCAAATAAAGGATGCCAGCGTGTTGCGGAAAGACCAGGCAGAAGCGGCATTACTTTTTGTTCTGTTTCCTCATCAAAATAAAAACAAAGTTGACAGCATTCTTTTCTTTCAAACATCTCTTCGATGTCGACAACCGGCGGAACCGGATGCTCAACAATTCCGGCAATCTGTTCGACAGTCGGGGTAAGGCGATTGACAAATACACCTTCATTTAATTCGAGAGCGACTGCAAAATCAAATTCCCGTGCAAGCTCCATTGATTTTCTAAAATCCTGTGCAGGTATTGCTACTTTTCTTATCACACTTCCGTCACGCAATACACACTCTGCTCCATTAAGTGCAATAACTCCATCATACGGCACAGCATCAATCTCATGAAGATCACTTGCCGCTCTACCGGTAGCAATCACAATCTTAATTCCACTATCATGTACTTTTTTAAGAGCATCTATAGAGGATTGCGACACCTTATGAGTTTCAAAACTCAACAAAGTTCCATCTACATCAAGCAATAATACCTTTATCATACTATCTATATTTTTGGGCTACAAAGTTACTGAAAAGTTTCTCATGGCCTACAACGATAAGCACGAGATCGTGTTAAAAAAGATATCATATATACAATAAAAAAGGACCTTTATTCAAGGTCCTTTTTTATCACTTCATCCATTTCTTTTATTCGTTTCTCACGATCCTTGATGGGACCGTCTTTCGTATCACCTTTGAATACATTATCTGCACGATCGGTAACTTCAGTGCTCCATTCTTCAAACTCATTCTTAGCCGGACGGCCATTCGGTTCGATATTTTCCTCAGCAATCGAATCGTGTCTGTTAATCATATCATCCATATCTTCTCTTTTTTTATTGGTTACAATGATAATACAATATAAAAAGAGAAAAGTTCCGGGCGTTAATGTTTTTTGGACAACTCGCGTTCGCGTATCTGCAACTGTTCTTTATACAACTGGGGACGGAAAGGGACATAAAGGGTATAATCACTTTCAACCGCCTTGCCTCCCACCAGTGCCGGTGTCCAATTTGGCATTTCCTTCACAATGCGAAGAGCTTCTTCTGCAAACTCCGGATGAGTCGATTTTAATATATGAGGACGAAGAATCACTCCCTCCTTATCTATAGTAAACTCACACAAAGCATATCCCGAGACATTGTCTTTAAGCAATTCCACAGGATAAATCATTTGTCTGGCTACATATTCCCGTACACAAACATCAGCCAAGCAGGGTAATTCTTCAATTTGCTTTCCCGAATGCGTTTTGAGCTTCGGACCAACAGAATAAATCCCCACATACATCGGCTTTTTGTGAGCGTCCGGCTGTTCTTTGGTACGGTGCTCCAGCTCTTTCAATAAAGCGGTTGCTTCCTCCGCCAATGCTTGTTCCGAAATATTTTCTCCCTGAGAAAACATGTAAGTCGACTGACAAACCAACACAAGCCGCTCCATCAAAGTACCTTTCATGGGTGACCACTTCCGTCCCATCATCTCTTTTCCTTTCGCATCTGTCGATGAGAAGTAATAAACAACTCCATCCAGTCCGGCTGTCGAACCGTCCAAATCCTGTATCTGGCTGGTTACCAGACGGGCGATAGCTCCCAAAGACTGGTATAAGGACTGACTGATCTCCACTGATTTAGTTTCCACTTTCACCGTTCCTTTCTCTGCCTGCCAATAGGTACGCGACAAAGTATTCGCAATCAACAGACAACGTCCGTTCTTCTTCTCTACCGACATTGCATATTCCGGTGAAAAAGAAGGAATGGCTACAAAACGCGCGTAAGGACGCTGTTGAAAACCTGTATTAAGCAAAGAAAAGACATTTCGATAATACTCACCCAACTCACCCGTATAGGTAGTAAAAGGCTTCACCGGCTCCAGATAGTCGATCTGAGCTGACAGGCGAAACGATAAAGTCAATAGCAGAAGAGAAATAACAATCTTTTTCATAAGTGTTCCCCGATTTTCGGTACATTCGGCAACAAAGATACAAATTATTTCGATGGTTCGTGATAAAATTATATCTTTGCACGGTTTTTACTAAGAAACTGAATAACAATACATCGAAAATATGATAGCTAAGATTGAACAACTTCTGAAAGAGGTGGAAGCCTTACACGCCTCCAATGCCGAAGAACTCGAAGCTCTCCGCATCAAATACCTAAGTAAGAAGGGAGCCATTAACGACTTAATGGCAGATTTCCGTAATGTAGCTGCCGATCAGAAAAAAGAAGTCGGCATGAGACTGAATGAACTGAAAACAAAAGCGCAGGACAAAATCAACGCGCTGAAAGAATTGTTTGAAAGTCAGGACAATGATTGTGACGGATTGGATTTAACGCGTTCGGCTTATCCCGTGGAACTTGGTACACGCCACCCGCTCACCATTGTAAAGAACGAAATCATCGATATCTTTGCCCGCCTGGGATTCAGCATCGCCGAAGGTCCGGAAATTGAAGATGACTGGCATGTATTCTCGGCACTGAACTTTGCCGAAGATCATCCGGCACGCGATATGCAGGACACTTTCTTTATCGAAGCTCACCCGGACGTAGTATTGCGTACGCATACTTCTTCCGTACAAACCCGTGTGATGGAAACTTCACAACCTCCTATCCGCATCATCTGTCCGGGACGTGTGTATCGTAACGAAGCAATCAGCTATCGCGCACACTGTTTCTTCCATCAGGTAGAAGCGTTGTATGTAGACAAAAACGTATCGTTCACCGACTTGAAACAAGTATTGTTACTTTTCGCTAAAGAAATGTTCGGCGCTGATACAAAGATTCGTCTGCGTCCGTCTTACTTCCCGTTCACTGAACCTAGTGCGGAAATGGACATCAGCTGTAATATCTGCGGCGGTAAAGGTTGTCCGTTCTGTAAACACACCGGCTGGGTAGAAATCCTCGGTTGCGGTATGGTAGACCCGAACGTACTTGAATCTAACGGTATAGACAGCAAAGTATACAGCGGTTATGCTCTCGGTATGGGTATCGAGCGTATCACAAACCTGAAATATCAGGTGAAAGACCTCCGTATGTTCTCCGAAAACGACACACGCTTCTTGAAAGAATTCGAGAGCGCATACTAAAAACAGGTTGAGAGTTGAGAGTTGAGAATTGAGAGTGGCTATGCAGAATAATGTAGCTAACCCTTAACTCTCAACTCTCCATTCTTAACTTCTCCAATTATGAAGGATAGACTCATTACTTCCAGTTATTGTTTCATCTTGGCAGCCAATTTTTTGCTCTACTTCGGTTTTTGGTTGCTAATCCCTGTTTTGCCGTTCTATCTGTCCGAGTTCTTCCAGGCGGGAAATTCTACTATTGGTATTGTTCTTTCCTGCTATACGGTAGCAGCACTCTGTATCCGCCCATTTTCCGGTTATCTGCTCGATACCTTTGCCCGTAAACCTCTCTATCTTTTCGCATATTTCATATTTATGATGATGTTCGGCGGATATCTGATTGCAGGTTCTCTTACCTTATTTATTATGTTCCGCATCATTCACGGTGTCTCTTTCGGAATGGTTACCGTAGGCGGAAATACAGTAGTAATCGACATTATGCCTTCTTCGCGCAGAGGGGAAGGATTGGGATATTATGGTCTAACCAATAATACGGCAATGTCTATCGGACCGATGTTCGGACTTTTTCTGCATGACGCCGGAGTCTCATTTGCAACAATATTCTGTTACGCATTCGGGGCATGTATATTAGGATTTTTATCAGCCAGTCTGGTAAAGACACCTTATAAGCCTCCTGTAAAGCGTGAGCCGATTTCGCTCGATCGTTTTATCTTGCTGAAAGGAATGCCTGCAGGACTTAGCTTGTTGCTACTTTCCATTCCTTATGGGATGACAACCAACTATGTCGCTATGTATGCCCGACAGATAGGACTACACACACAAACCGGATTCTTCTTTACCTTTATGGCAGTCGGCATGGCTATCTCCCGTATCTTTTCGGGAAAGCTGGTAGATCGAGGAAGAATCACACAAGTGATAGCAGCGGGATTATATTTAGTAGTGTTCAGCTTCTTCCTGCTCGCAGGCTGCGTGTATCTGATTCAATGGAGCGACACAGCCTGTACGATTCTGTTTTTCGGAATCGCTTTATTAATGGGCATCGGATTCGGAATCATGTTTCCGGCTTTCAATACCTTGTTCGTCAACCTTGCCCCCAACAGTCAGCGAGGAACGGCAACTTCCACTTACCTGACCTCCTGGGATGTGGGAATCGGTATCGGTATGCTGACGGGAGGATATATCGCCGAAATCAGCACGTTTGACAAAGCCTACCTTTTCGGTGCCTGTCTGACGGTAGTCTCCGCCATTTATTTCAAAATTAAAGTAACGCCTCATTATCATAAAAACAAATTACGATGAGAAAGAAAGAACGTTATGAGAAAGTAATCGCTTGGTTTCAGGAAAATGTGCCAGTAGCCGAAACAGAACTGCATTACAACAATCCGTACGAACTACTGATTGCTGTTATCCTTTCCGCACAATGTACGGATAAACGGGTGAATATCATCACTCCGCCTTTGTATCGGGATTTTCCTACTCCGGAAGCGTTGGCGGCCACCACCCCGGAAGTGGTATTCGAATATATCCGGAGTGTATCTTATCCGAACAATAAAGCTAAACATTTGGTCGGCATGGCTAAAATGTTGGTAAATGAGTTTAATAGTCAAGTTCCCGACAATATGGAAGATTTAATAAAATTGCCCGGTGTAGGAAGGAAAACAGCCAATGTAATACAATCGGTTGTATTTCATAAAGCGGCAATGGCAGTGGATACCCATGTGTTC
>ERZ835109.775-NODE-775-length-32934-cov-153.858876_pt1 | contig 32934 bp, 30 predicted proteins | sample MGYA00519946_ERZ835109 | MGnify/ENA primary metagenome ERZ835109 (study PRJEB31850, sample SAMEA3708771) | human gut metagenome | biome: human gut; feature: human-associated habitat; material: faeces | place: China | collected 2014 ...
ATGTTCGTTGCTTGAGTAGTGAGGAGCAGGAAAAATACGATGAAAGTATTAAGGCTGTTGATGATTACTACTCAGGCCTTTATGGCTCGTATATTGAAGGCGAGGAAAAGGGAATAGCTAAGGGTAGAGTGGAAGTAGCCCGTAACTTGTTGGCAATGGGGATGTCTTGGTCACAAATCATGCAGGCTACCGGATTGACAGAAGAAGAATTGAAACAGCTTCATTAATTTAATAGTACATAGATAGTGTTACAAGCATTTGGGATTATGCATTTTGGGGTTGCGTTTTTCCATATAATCTTAAACAAGAATTAAGTTCCCGTTTGGGAATAATATATTGGGGTAACTTTGGTTGCTTTTGTTAAAAGCATCTTCTTCATGGATGGTGAAGGAGGTGCTTTTTTATTTTTATTAGGCAATTTTTCCCAAGATTCCTACGATTTTTCCCAACGATGGGAAAAATGAGTTTCTTTTATTAGGAAAAGGGGAATGATTTTCTCTTTTTCTTTACTTTTGACTCTCGTTTCCTTTTTCTTCTTACTTTTTCCCAAGAAATGCCCGATTTTTCCCAAATACGTGGGTTTTTCGGGGGAGTTGTGGGAAAGGGATTGTTTTGCCTTGTTTTCCGCAGTACTTTTGCAGCGTCGAAGAAACAAGACAACGCTGAAATGGTTTGGTGCTCTTGAAAACCTCTTCGTACATTATATAATATGTATACTCAGATAATGAGAGTAGTGCAGCAGGGCGAGACCTTTGCTGTGCAGAGTCAGAAAAGTGAGAACGGACAGATGATGAAATGCAACATCGTTCTCCAAGAGATGGGCGGCAAGTATGAGAATCAGTATGCTGCGGCAATGTTGGGTAATATGGCCCAGTGTAAGTATGCTCCGGGCGAGCTGGTGGCGGTAACGCTCCGCTTTACTACCCATGAGCACAATGGTCAGGTTTATCAGGATATTCTGGTTACGGACATTGAAAAGGTAAAAGGGTAAAAAAGTAAAAAGGTAAAAAGGGAGGCTTCGCTTGGAGACTTATTGCGGAGATTCTTAGTTATTAACTGAGTTGAAACAGAGGAGGATTTTCCATGGTAAAGCGCGCAACAATCCGGATGTTTCTTCTCCTAAAAATTCAATTCAGATTATGAGTAAGAAAGTAAACAAGGTTCAGAACAATGCTCAGAATAATGTTCAGAACCAGCAGGTGAATAATAATGACTGCCAGCATGTGCAGTTGGGTGGAATGGCTTACTATGATGCTAAGCAGTATTTCCTCTTCAGTCCTCAGGAATCGGGGGTGAATAAGGTTCCTCGATTCCGTTCGATGGGCGTGGCTCAGCAAATGCCTGACGGAACATTTGATTTCGTGGTTCAGCACCGCCTCAGAACTCAGTCGGAACTGATTAAGAAACTGGCTCATGGTCGTGTGAGCAAGACCAAGGACGGTGCTGTTCAGCTTACCTTGAAGGTGTTTTGCCATGAGGGAATCAACATCTCCCAAACGCTGGCTGTTGAGGCAGCTGAAGGTGCTGAGGCGGTAGTGGATTACCAACTGAAACATTAGGATTTTGTATTCAACTTAAAACGATAAGTAGAAACAGATAGATGAGTTGTTATTTAATAAAGGTGGAGAATGGGCACAAGGTTGCCCGCTCCATCACTTCGGAAGAGGAGTATAAGCAGCTGCGTGGAAGCAACGAGCAGAAGGCGAATCTGCGTCTGGCTCGTGCCGGAAACGATGCTGCGAAACGGAGACTGGTGCAGTTTAATTATTCCGGCCATTATCCGCAAGGGGTAGTGAAGGGAATGAAACTGCCAAGCGGTGCTTTCGGATTTGATATGGATGAGCCGGAGGCTTTTGCCAAGGCTGCCAAGCTACTGCTGAAGGAACCGGATAAGTACGGACTGCTGATGCTGGAACGCAGCGCACGACAAGGCGGTCATGCGGTGTTTGAACGCGAAAAGGGCAAGACGGTTCTAGAGAATCAGGTGAGAATTGCTACGATGCTCAAGTGTGAAATGGATACTTCGGCTCACGACATTAACCGGGTTTATTTCACTACGACATCGGATGACGAAGATTTACTCTTCCTTTCGCCACGGCTCTTCAAGGATGAATATGATGAGGCTGCCGTGGCAGCTGAAGGGAAAGTCCTGGAAGAGCGTGAAAGATACGGACAGGAGGAACTGCCGGAAGGGGCGCACAAGGCAAACAAGCATTATGAGCCTTGGAAGGAAGAAATCAAGAAGAATCCTCAGGGGAGCTTTAAGAGTCAAGAATTAAAGAATTCGAGAATTTCTACTTCTGCTGCTTCTGCCTCTGCTGCGTCAACTGCTGCTTCAACTACTTCTGCTGCTCAGGACAATTATCTCGGGATTCCTTATGGGGAAATCATTAAGAAGTGGTGGCAGATGTATAATGATGGGCAGGAGCCGATGCGCTCCAACCGCAATACGCTGACCTTTGAGCTGGCTGTGAACCTGCGCCACATCTGTGGCTTTGACCGCAATCAGCTGGCTCAGATTATTCCCTGCTACGATGGGTTTCCCGAACAGGAAAAGATGGCTTGCATCAACTCGGCATTGAACGAGAAAATCACGCAAATGCCTAAGCGACTGAAGGATGTGCTCTCTGCCATCCGTCAGGAACGAATGAAGCAAGGAAATGCAGGTGGTGGTTCGGCGGCTGACAATGAGGCGCTGGTAAATGCGCTGGACGAGGCTAACGCCAAGGATGATCTGTTCTATTATAATGCGCTGCCTAAGTTGCCGCAAGGCATTCGGGATTCCATCAGCGCAGTGGGTCCGGCACTGGCACTGCCTGTAATCACAGCCATCTGTCCTGCCATCGGAATGCTCGCAACGGGCGTGAAGGTTTCCGTTCACGGCAAGATGAACTCGCTGAACCTCATCTCCTACATCGCCGGTGATTTTGCATCTGGCAAGGGAAGTATTGACCCCGTGATTGACGCATGGACTTCGGAAGTGAAGGAAATGGACAAAATGTATCAGCAGAAGGAGGATGAATGGCGAGCCAAGAAACGTGCAGCCAAGAACAAGAAGGAGCAGCCGGAAGAGCCGAAACTGCCTGTAAGATGCTTGACACTGAACAATACGGTGGCAAATCTGGCTGAACGACTGGCGAACACAGAAGGCAAGCATGCCTTCTCGTTTACTCCGGAAGCTGACACCGTAGCGCAGAAGTGGAAATCGGCAATGAGCGACTTTTCCGTTATGTTAAGACAGGCTTACGACGGAACAAGCTATGAGCGTGAAGCAAGAAGTGCAGATGCAGTGAATGTTCATATAGACAGACTGTTATGGAACGTGGTGATGTGTGGAACGCCTGATGCGCTCTATCGAGTGGTAAGCAATTATACGGATGGTTTCCAGAGCCGTATCATCGTGGCAAAAACGCCCGATAATACCTTCACTCCACTTTCTGACAACATGTATGTGATGAACGAACGTCAGCGCGACCGCATTATTCAGATAGCTCATCTGCTGCCGCTGATGTCGGGTGAGGTAGTGCTGCCGAAGCTGGAGGAAAAGGGTAGAAAATGGCTGGAACAGATAAGACTGGAAACGATGAAAAATGACGACAAGGTGAAAGCCCGCCAGCGTTTCCGTATCTGTCCAACCACCATGCGAATGATGACCTGCATCATGCTCTGCAAGGTTCTGGAAACGCTGATTCAGAAGCATGGTTTCAATGGAGCCGAGAAACAGCTGAAGGAGTCACCTGATTTGTGGAAGGGAATGCTCGTAAAGACGCAGACACCAGCTATGCTGAATGTATTTGATGTACTGGCTGACTATCAGTTGGATAATGCGCTTTACTTCTTTCGTAGCCGAATAGAAGATGCTTTCTCATCCAAGAATTATTGCAGTCAGTCTGCTTACGACAGAAGTCGCAGAGGTAAGAATGATTCCATCTTTGAGCGGCTGGACGTAACCTTCACCTTCGAACAGGCAGAGCAGCAGAGCATTGCACTTAAGGGAGCAAGTGCCACCCATGAGACGGTAAAACAGATGCTAAAGAACTGGAAACGTCAGGGGTTAATCTGTGTATTACCTGACATGCGCTATCAGAAAGTTTCTCCTACAGTCTAAAGAGAGTGTCATTAAGGGTCAAGGTCATTAAGGGTCATTAAGTTTTTCGGTTCTTAAATCAGCCTTAATGGCCGGCCTTGATCCAATTATTCATTATCAATTATTAATTGTAAATTATCATGAACATCAATATATTCCGCCGTCGCTTCACTCCATGGAGTGTGGATGGCACAATGGTTATAGGTGGCAAGATTTTCTGTGACATCTTAGAACGTCCTAACCGTCATTTGCCAGCAGGACGTTATAAGATTTCTCTCATTCCTACCAAGCAAAAGAAGGTGTCGGAGACAAAGAAGAAAAATAAGTATGAAAGAGGAAAATATGAAATTGTTATCAAGCCTGTTATTCTGTTAAGATCCAATTACGTGCCTCGTACTGTTAGGCGCAGAGCTCGCTTCGTGCCTGGCAACGGTCCGCTACGTCTGAGAAACAAGAGTATTATTCTGGGCAGGTCTCATTACACCGGAATCGTTACGCAATCAGAAAAATGCTATAATGAATTTTGCCAGTTGTTGGATGAGGAATTCAAGAGGATGAAGAAAAAGCATCTACCGTGCAGAATCAATCTGTTTATCAGGGATTGGGGTGTTGACGAAATCCCCCTTAATTATCTGCTTATTTTTCAATAATTAATATTCAATATCATGCGTAAGATAAAGGAAATCATCATTCATTGCAGTGCGACCAAGGAAGGTCGTAACTTCACCGTAGCGGATATTGACCGCTGGCACCGGGAGCGCGGACTGCGCTGCATAGGTTATCATTTCGTGATTTATCGTGACGGCAGCATTCATGTAGGTCGTGCGATAGAGGAGGTCGGCGCCCATTGCAAGGGCCATAATTCCATCAGTATAGGCATTTGCTACATCGGCGGCTTATCAAAGAAAGGCAAGCCGAAGGATACAAGAACCCGAGACCAGAAAGCGGCAATGCGCTCGCTCATCGAGCAGCTGAAGGAGGAATATCCGTTAGCCACGATTCATGGTCATAATGAATTTGCCAACAAAGCCTGTCCCTGCTTTAATGTAAAGAAGGAGTGGGGGAAGGAGTAAACAAAAAAAAATAGCGGATCTGTCACAGACCCGCTATTTCCTATAATTTAAAATTTTTAAACAATGTTTATTGTTAATTTTCTTGCCTTATACAATGCCCTGAGCCATCATAGCCTTAGCTACCTTCAGGAAGCCGGCTACGTTTGCACCCTTTACGTAATTTACGTAACCGTCTGGCTCAGTACCATACTTCACGCAGTTAGCGTGAATATCGTTCATGATGTCGTGGAGCTTAGCATCAACCTCCTCACGAGACCACTTCAGACGCTCAGAGTTCTGGCTCATCTCAAGACCTGATACAGCAACACCACCTGCGTTGGCTGCCTTACCTGGAGAGTAGAGAATCTTAGCATCCTGGAATACCTTGATAGCCTCTGGAGTAGTAGGCATGTTGGCACCCTCGCTTACTGCGATTACGCCGTTGGCGATGAGAGCCTTGGCTGCCTCCTCGTTGATTTCGTTCTGAGTAGCTGATGGGAGAGCGATGTCTGCCTTCTCAAACCAAGGCTTAGCACCTGCAACATATTTTACACCATACTTCTCTGCATACTCCTTGATACGACCACGCTCTACGTTCTTGAGCTCCATGATGTAATCGAGCTTCTCGCGGTCGATTCCGTCTGGGTCGTAGATGTAACCATCTGAATCTGAACATGTAACTGGCTTAGCACCCAACTGGAGCAACTTCTCCATAGTGTACTGGGCTACATTACCTGAACCTGAAACCAAAACAGTCTTGCCCTTGATGTCAATACCCTTGGTAGCGAGCATGTTGCAGAGGAAGTATACGTTACCGTAACCTGTAGCCTCAGGACGGATCAATGAACCACCGAACTCCTGACCCTTACCGGTCAAGACGCCCTGGAACTGGTGTGTCAACTTCTTGTACATTCCGAAGAGGTAACCTACCTCACGGCCACCTACACCGATGTCACCAGCTGGAACATCCTCGTCTGGACCCATGTGACGATAAAGCTCTGTCATGAAAGCCTGGCAGAAACGCATTACCTCGTTGTTGCTTTTGCCACGTGGAGAGAAGTCGGAACCACCCTTAGCACCACCCATTGGGAGAGTAGTAAGAGAGTTCTTGAATGTCTGCTCGAATGCCAAGAACTTCAAAATACCCAAGTTTACTGACTTGTGGTAGCGAAGACCTCCCTTGTAAGGGCCAATCGCGTTGTTGTGCTGTACGCGGTAACCCATGTTAGTCTGTACGTTGCCCTTATCATCTACCCAAGATACGCGGAACTGGATGATGCGGTCTGGAATGCAGAGACGCTCGATGAGGTTTGCCTTCTCAAACTCTGGGTGCTTGTTGTATTCTTCCTCGATAGTACCGAGAACCTGACTAACTGCCTGAATGTACTCAGGCTCGTTTGGGAATCTTCTTTGGAGATTCGCGATTACTTCAGATGCTTTCATAATCTTTAATCTTTTATTGTGTTTAAATTCTTATTTTTAATTTCTGCTTGCAAAGATACATGTTTTTCTTGAAAACACCAACAAAAAGAAAGAAAAAATGCAGAAAAAGTAGAAAAAAGTCATTTTTTAACATTTTTAGCCACGTTTTGTAGCGCTTTTGTGTACGCACACCTTATTATATAAGAGACGTTTTTCGGGGGTTAAGCCTTTATTTCTGTTTTGGGAATTTTGCATTCTGACGACTTCTGTTTATCTATCCTGCGCCATAGGGCATAAATGAGCAGGATGATAGCGTAGAGACCGATTACCTGAGGCAGACTGATTCTTACGTTTTCGATGCTTGCTCCAGGCAGCATGCTGATCAGTTTTATGGCTGTATTCAAAAACTGGGTGATGCTGGTCAGGGCGCCTGATGTAAGGCTGATGAGTGGGGCGACAACCGGTGCTATGGGCGCCCATAACGTGAGTGGGGAGAACAGGATTAAGGCTGCTCCAAGATATAGGATGAGGGTTGCTGCGGGAATGGCGATGTAATTGGTGAGAAGTGAATAGCACGATATTCTGCCGAAGGTGTAGACGATGACCGGAAGGGTTCCTATCTGGGCTGCCAGTGAAACGCAAAGGAGTCCCCATGCCCAACGGATGAAACGGCTGCGGATGGGGAGGAGGGAGTAAAGGGGTGTGAAGAACAGCAGAATGGAGGCTACGGCCAGGAACGAAAGCTGGAAACTCAACTCGAAAAGGTAGAGCGGACTGATGAAGAGCATAAATATATAAGCTGAGGCTAAGGTGTTGAGCGGCAGACCGGTACGATGGAAGGCTAAACTTAAGCTGTAGGCTGAAAGCATGATGGCTGCACGGACTGCACTTGCCGGCAATCCTATGAGAAAAACGTAGGTCCAGATGGAGATGAGGGACAGGATGATGGTGTAAACTGAGTACTTTCTGCCGCCTAGCAGAAAGATGAAAAGCTGGAAGATAATGCCTATATGAAGTCCGCTTACTGCCAGGATGTGACTGGCTCCGGAAATGGAGTAACTGTTTCGGGTGTTCGAGTCGAGTGCGCTCTTGTCGCCCAGCGCCATGGCTGCGATGACTGCATAGTCTTGCTGTTTTACGTGAAGGGAAACCAGTTTGCTTTCAATATTGCTTTTATAGCGTTCGGTATTGATTTTTGCCCGTGTGAGGTAAGACAGTTCCTGCCAGTTTTTCAGTTGTGTAGAGGTTTGGGAATCAGCTATTTGCTTACAGGTAAGAAAAGCCCCAAGGCTCAGGATGCATAAATGAATCATCACGCATTGGGAGAAGATGAGACACTGGTGGTTCCTGCTGAAGTAAGCTTTTTGGCTTAAGAACTCAGTAAGGAAAAAGATGATGCTGCCAAGGGCGCATGAAATGATGGAGATGATGAGCCAGAAGCGCATGTTGAAATCATCATAGCCCCATTTGGCTATGATGATTCCGATCGTCAGTGTGAGGCTGATGGTCATGAGCGGGGTGATGGGTAGCTCTTTCATCATTCCTCTTTCCTTTTTCCTTTTTAAAAAGATGATTTATTTCCTATTTCTTGAATCCGAAGATGCGCTTGATGAATGTCTTCACAGCGTTTTCTTTCTTCTGTGGATTTACGATAGGGGTGTGCTTGTGTGCAGCCGGCTTGTCGCCCTTTTTCTGGGCTACGCCTCTGCCACGGCCGTTGCTGCCTGGGCGAACATTGTTCTCGGTGCCTGGGCGCTGCTGGTTGCTGTTGTTGCTGTTATTGCGGCGCTTCTGGCTGTTGCTGTTCTTTGGCTGCTCGCCTGGCTGGGCTGGCTTTCTGTTCTGCTGCTTTGCGTTCTGCTGCCTGTTGCCCTGCTGTGGCTGCTGCTTTGCGTTCTGCTGCTTGTTGCCCTGCTGAGGTTGCTGCTTTGCGTTCTGCTGCCTGTTACCCTGCTGTGGCTGCTGCTCGTTGTTGCGTGGCGCTTTTTCCTGACGCTCGTTTGGCTTGTTTGGCTTGCGCTTGTGAGAAGTCTGGTCGCGGTCTTTCTGTCGGCGGTTCTTGGCGCTGTTCTTTCCGGCCTCGCCGTTTCCGCCGTTACCGCGTCTGTTGTTTCTTCCGTTTGCGCCTTTCTTCTTCGGCTTGTTGAGCTTGATGTATTCAGGACCTTCGCCGCATCCCTCAGGGAGAGGCATCTTGTCTACCACCTTCTCCAGGAACTTCTCTATCTGCTGGAACCAGTACTGGTCTTCTTCGCTCACGAAGGTGATGGCTCTACCATCGCGGTTGGCACGGGCTGTACGGCCGATGCGGTGAACGTAATCTTCTGTATCGTGAGGAACATCGTAATTGATGACCATCTCAATATCATCGATGTCGATTCCGCGCGCCACAATGTCGGTAGCTACGAGAACATCATACTGTCCGCTCTTGAACTTGAACATCACATCATCGCGTTCAGCCTGTTCCAGGTCGCTGTGCATGGCTCCGCAGTTTACTCCAATCTGCTGGAGGGAAGCTGCGAGTTGCTTCACCTTGAATTTGCTGCCGCTGAAGACGATGACGCGCTTCAGGTCGCCCGCCTTGAAGATGTCCTTGATGATGGTCATCTTCTGGGTTTCGTAGCATACGTATGCTTCCTGCTTGATTTTCTCGGCTGGCTTGCTGACGGCAAGTTTGATTTCTACCGGATTCTTGAGCAGGGTCTTAGCCAGTTCTTCTATCTTCTCAGGCATGGTTGCCGAGAACATGATGGTCTGGCAGGTCTTTGGCAGTTTTGCCGCGATGGTCTTGATGTCGTCAGAGAAACCCATGTCGAGCATGCGGTCGGCCTCGTCGAGAATGAAGAAGCTTACCTTGCTGAGGTCTACATTGCCCAGGGAGATATGGGAGATGAGGCGGCCCGGGGTGGCGATGACTACATCGGCGCCCATGCGGAGGCTGCGCAACTCCTGATCGTAACGGTTGCCGTCGTTGCCGCCGTATACGGCTACGCTGCTCACGCCCTGCAGGTAATAGCCGAAGCCTTGCATCGCCTGGTCTATCTGCTGGGCGAGCTCGCGGGTTGGTGACATGATGACGCAGTTGATGGCGTCTTTAGGATAACCGCCGTCATCGAGCTTGCTCAATACTGGCAGCAGATAGGCTGCGGTTTTGCCGGTTCCGGTCTGGGCTACACCCAAGACATCGTGACCTTCTAATATCTCTGGAATGCACTTTTCCTGTACTGGAGTGCATGTGTCGAAGCGCATGTCATATAATGCGTCGAGCACGTTGTCGTTTAAATCTAATTCGTCGAAATACATTCTTCTATAGTTTATAGTTTACGGTTTATAGTTTATAGGGGGGCACGGCTGCTATAAACTATAAACTCTTAATTATTAATTGATAATTACCTCGGTGCCTTGCGGTAGCAGAAGTAGGCTACGATGGCGAAGAGGAAGTTTGGAAGCCACGCTGCCAGAACAGGCGGGAAGTTGGCCTGGATGGCGAAGGTGGCAGAAACCGTCTGCAGCATGATGTAGCCGAAACTCAGCGCAAGACCAACGCCCAATGCTGCTCCCATGCCGCCCTTGCGCTTGCGGGCTGAGAGGGAGACGCCGATGATGGTGAGGATGAACGAGGCGAAGGAAGCGGCGATGCGCTTGTGGTATTCTACCTTGTACTGCACTACGTTGCCCGAACCGCGGTTGATCTGCTTGGAGATGTAATCGCGGAGCTCAGGACTGGTGAAGGTTTCCTGCTGACCCTTGGAATAGACCAGGTCGGTAGGTTCCATCGCGATGATGGTGTCCTTCTGGGCTCCGCTCGTAATATGCTCCTTCATGCCCTGGAGCTTGCGGATTTTCCAGTTGCTCAGTTGCCAGTGATACTTGCTGTCGGAAATGGTGTCGTACTGGATGTCCATCGCTGTAAGGTGGCTTACGAGTTTCTTGTCCTGGAACTTGTCGAGGCAGAATCCGTAGCCGCGTTTCATGCTGTTGTCGTAATGCTGCATATAGGCAATCACTCCCTTGTCTACCTGCAGCTGTACATTCTCGGCACTGGTATTCTTCTTCTTGTTCTTGTACATCGTCTCGAAGTTCTGCCTGATGACGGTTCCGTGGGGAATGACGTAGGCTGAGAGCCCGAAGGAGAGGGCTGAGAGCAGCACGCAGGTAATCATGTATGGGCGAAGGAGACGCTTGAAGGATACTCCCGACGCCAGGATGGCGATGATTTCGGAATTGCTTGCCAGCTTGGTGGTGAAGAGAATGACCGCCACGAACACGAACAGCGCACTGAAGAGGTTGGCAAAATAGGGCACGAAGTTGGCGTAGTAATCGAAGATGATTGCGCGCGCCGGTGCATGGTGCTCTGTGAATTTTGACAGGTTCTCGTTGAAGTCGAAGACGATGGCGATGGAGATGATCAGGGCGATGGAAAAGAAATAGTAGCCCAGAAACTTCTTGATAATGTACCAGTCGAGCTTCTTGATGTACCTGAACGGGTTGAGAAACCTGAAGATGCGCAGGAACCGGAGCTTGTGAGCCAGCCAGCGCACAGCCCTGATGAGCCACCCGAACTTGCGGGAAGCCCATCGGCCGGTGCGGTAGAGCCGGCGGTGTTTTCTTATTTTCTTAAAATCTTTCATGATGCTTGCTTACTTAAATTCTTCGGCCAAGCTGGTCGATGATGGAATTCTTCCATGCCACGAAATCGCCCTGCTCGATATGATGGCGGGCATCGGTCACGAGGCGCAGATAGAAAGAGAGGTTGTGGATGCTGGCTATCTGCATCGCCAGCAGCTCCTGGGCCTTGAAGAGGTGGTGGAGGTAGGCCTTCGTGGTTACGAGGTCGATGTCGCAGACGTCTGGATCTACCGGACTGAAGTCTTTCTCCCACTTCTTGTTGCGCATGTTCATCGTGCCCTGATAGGTGAAGAGCATGGCGTTGCGGCCGTTGCGGGTCGGCATTACGCAGTCGAACATGTCTACGCCGCGCTCGATGGCTTCGAGGATGTTCTGCGGGGTTCCTACGCCCATCAGATATCTCGGCTTGTCTTTCGGCAGGATTTCGTTCACTACTTCTATCATCTCATACATCACCTCGGTAGGCTCTCCTACGGCAAGTCCGCCGATGGCATTTCCGTCGGCTCCCTTGTCGGCAATGTATTTGGCTGCTTCGCGGCGCAGGTCCGGGAAGGTGCAGCCCTGAACGATAGGGAAGAGACTCTGCTGATAGCCGTAGAGGGGCTCGGTCTCGTTGAACCGCTTGATGCAGCGGTCTAGCCAGCGCTGGGTGAGCATGAGGCTGTTCTTGGCGTACTGGTAATCGCTCTGTCCCGGTGGACATTCATCGAAGGCCATCATGATGTCGGCTCCGATGATGCGCTCGGTGTCCATCACGTTCTCCGGTGTGAAGAAATGCTTGCTGCCGTCGATGTGGGAGCGGAACTCGCAGCCTTCTTCCTTGAGCTTGCGGATGCCGGTGAGCGAGAAGACCTGGAAGCCGCCGCTGTCGGTGAGGATAGGACGGTCCCAGCCGTTGAACTTGTGCAGTCCGCCTGCTGCCCTGATGACGTCAAGACCTGGGCGCAGGTAGAGGTGATAGGTGTTTCCGAGGATAATCTGTGCCATGACCTGCTTCTTGAGTTCCTCGAAGTGGACGCCCTTCACGCTTCCTACGGTTCCTACGGGCATGAAGATTGGGGTCTTGATCTGTCCGTGGTCGGTGGTGATGATGCCTGTACGCGCATCGCTTGCTTTATCTGTTACTTGTAATTCAAATTTCATTTCTTTTCTTTTTTATCATTTTCCTCAATGCTGAAGTCTGTAGGGCTTTTCACCTTCTCGTCGGTCAGCGCGAACTGCCAGACGTCAGCCACATTCTCTACATAGTGGAAGTCTACGCCCTTGAGATATTTCTCCGGTATTTCCTCTACGTTCTTCTGGTTCTCCCTGCACATCACGATGTGCTTGATTCCTGCCCGCTTGGCTGCCAGAATCTTCTCCTTGATTCCGCCTACCGGGAGCACTTTGCCGCGGAGGGTTATCTCGCCGGTCATGGCTGTGTTGGCACGCACCTTGCGCTGGGTGATGGCTGAGGCGATGCTGGTGGCGATGGTGATTCCGGCAGAAGGACCGTCTTTCGGGGTGGCTCCCTCAGGCACGTGGATGTGGATGTTCCACTGCTCGAAGATGCGGTAGTCTACCTGCAGCAGGTCGATGTGCGACTTGACGTATTCCAGCGCGATAATGGCTGATTCCTTCATCACGTCGCCCAGATTTCCGGTCAGGGTGAGCTTGCCTGCCTTGCCCTTGCTGAGCGAGGTTTCGATGTAGAGGATTTCGCCGCCCACTGAGGTCCAGGCTAGTCCGGTTACCACTCCTGCATAGTCGTTGCCCTGATAGATGTCGCGGTTGAACGGCGGATTGCCCAGCAGATCTTTTACTTCGGCAGGGGTGATAGTGTAGTTCTTCAGCTCCTGGTTGCAGGCAAGTTTGTAAGCCATCTTGCGCAGACTCTTGTCAATCTGTTTCTTCAGCTGTCTTACGCCGCTCTCCCGGGTGTAGTGCTCGATGATGAACTCGAGGGCATTCTTGTTGAAACTTACCTTCGGCGAAACCTTGTCGAGTCCGGTGCTTTCCAGCTCTTCCGGTACGAGATGGCGCTTGGCAATCTCTGTCTTCTCTTCGGTGATGTAGCCGCCTACTTCTATCAGCTCCATACGGTCGAGGAGCGGACGCGGAATGACGCTCAGGTCATTGGCCGTGGCGATGAAGAGCACCTTGGAGAGGTCGTAATCCATATCGAGATAATTGTCGTGGAAGGCATTGTTCTGTTCCGGGTCCAGCACTTCGAGCAGGGCTGATGCAGGATCGCCGTTGAAATTGCTCTGCGCCACCTTGTCAATCTCGTCGAGGATGAAGACCGGATTGCTGCTGCCTGCCTTCAGCATGTTCTTGATGATGCGGCCCGGCATGGCTCCCACATAGGTGCGGCGGTGACCGCGGATTTCGGCTTCATCGTGCAGACCGCCCAGCGACATGCGTACATACTTGCGCTTCATGGCTGCTGCGATGCTCTTGCCCAGACTGGTCTTTCCTACGCCCGGAGGACCGTAGAGGCAGAGGATAGGACTCTTCCCGCCGCCGTTCAGTGCTCTTACGGCGAGGAATTCCAGGATGCGCTCCTTCACATTCTCCATGCCGTAGTGGTCGTGGTTCAGAATGCGCTTGGCACGGGTCAGACTGAGGTCGTCCTGGGTGTAGGAGTTCCAAGGCAAATCTACCATGGTCTGCAGGAATCCTATCTGTATCGAATAGTCAGGACTCTGCGGGTTCAGCGTGTCTAGCTTGGCAATTTCTTTCTTGAAGATTTTGGCAGTTTCCTCGCTCCAGTTCTTCTGTTTCGCCTTCTCCAGAATCTCCTTCTTCTCCGGGCTGGCGTTGCCTTCTCCCAGTTCTTCCCTGATGTTCTTAATCTGCTGCTTGAGGAAGTATTCCTTCTGCTGCTCATCAAGGTCGTAGTGGGTTTTGTTCTCAATCTCAGTCTGTATGCGTAGCAGATGGCGCACCTTGTTCAGAGATCTGATGGCAATCATGATGCGCTCGCTGAGATTTTCCTCTTTCAGCATCTTGATTTTATCCTCGATGCTGAAAGGAAGGAGGGAGCACATGAAGTTGCACTGCATGTGAATGCTCGAGAGTTCGTTGATTGCCTGGATGGCCTCATCAGTATAGTTGGCGTTTGATTTGATATAGTCTGTCGCTTCGTAATGGAAGTTCTCGTAGAGCATTCTGAAGAGTTCATCGTTGTTCTCGTCAGGCCATTTCTCCGGAAGACTTTTTACGTCAATTACTGTGTAAGGCTCTTTTTGAACGAGATGTTTCATCTGACATCTGCCCAGACCCTGGATGATGATGCTCATCTGGTCTGTGCCAGGCATCTTGATAACCTTGATGAGTTTGGCGAAGACACCTACAGGGTAGAGGTCTTCTTCGTAGGGCGATTCTGTGTCTTTGTTCTTCTGACAGAATACGCAGAATATGGTGTCTGGTTTCTTTTCCAGCATCCGGACGAGATTCAGACTTTCCTTTCTGCCCACAACGATAGGGGTCATGTTGGTAGGGAAAACTACAATATCTCGCATGCAGAGGGTAGGGTACAAGCCTTCTTCCTGGTCTTCGATCAGGGTTTTCGGGTCGCCCTCGTAATCTGCAATCATTTGTATTCGGGTACTTGTTCTTCTATTATCCATTTTGTTATGATTTCTATTTTCCGTGCAAAGGTACTCATTTTTTATGAAATATCGTGGAAGATGATAGATTATTTAATAATAAAATTGCTTTTTCTATATATTAGTACCCGTTTTTATAGATGTAAGTAGCTGCTTTTGCAGGTGGAAGTGGCAATTTCTGCTGCTTGCGATAAAATAAATCGGCGGCGCATTCGTTTTCTTCTGTAAAGAGACAGAAGAATTTATGGGTAATTTTCGATTTAAACAGTTTGAGATAGAGCAAGACCGTTGTGCCATGAAAGTGGGAACTGACGGTGTTTTGCTGGGTGCATGGGCGCAAGGTGGCAGGCGGATTCTGGACATTGGTTCCGGAACGGGACTGATTTCGCTCATGATGGCGCAGCGTTTTCCTGAAGCTGAGGTCGTAGGGATTGATATGGATGCTGATGCCTGCGGACAGGCGAGGGAGAATGTGATGGCAAGTCCGTTTCGCGACAGGGTGGAAATAGAATGCTGCAGACTGCAGGATTTCGGGGGAGCTTCGAAAGCTGCTGAGGCTTTGGAGACTGCTGAAGGTTTGAAGGATGCCGGTGTTTTTGATGCGATAGTGAGCAATCCTCCGTTCTTTGTAGATAGCTTGAAAAATCCGGACAGTAAGAGGACGATGGCGAGACATACGGACAGTCTTCCGTTCCGCGATTTGTTTGCGGGTGTAAAACGGCTGCTTTCTGATGACGGTATTTTCTCTGCAATTGTTCCCGTAGAAGTAGTGGAGCAGTTTGTTGCAGAGTCTTGTATATTAGGTTTTTATCTTATACGGAAGTGTGGTGTAAAGACGGTAGAGCGCAAGCAGCCAAAGCGCTTTATGCTGAGTTTCGCCAAGCATCGCATTTCGCCTTATGAAGAGCATGTTGAAACAATGATGGATTCGCAGGGAAACCGCTCGGAATGGTATAGGAAAATAACGGAAGAATTCTACCTTTGAGGAATGTTGAATGTTGAGTGTTGAATGTTGAATGAACACTCCCTCTAAATTCAACACTCAACATTCCCTCTAAATTCAACACTCAACATTCCCTCTAAATTCAACACTCAACACTCCCTCTAAATTCAACACTCAACATTCAACACTCAACATTGTATCAAAGGTTCAGCTTCTTCTGTACCAGTTTGCTGATAGCTTCTACTCTTTTGCTCTGGCGCTGGATGTCTTTATGAATATCATCGCGCACGGCATTGATGTCGTTGAAGAAATCGGCAAAGGCAGACTGAATCATGTTCGGCTTGCGGTCGTTCTTGTTGGCAAACGGGTTCACCAGCATCTTGATTCCCTTTTCTTCCAGGTGAACATCAATCTCTGCACCCGTCATCACAGGGTCGCCATCATAATGGATTACGCCTGGCTGACTGCGGGTGATATGGAGCTTCTTGCAGCGGAATGACTTGATCTTCGAATTCTTGTCCAACGTCTTGTTGAACATGTCGAAACTTACCTGAGGCGCCTCGATAACATCGAATGGTTCCATGATGACGACATCCATCAAACCGTCGCTCATGGATGCTTGAGGGGCAATATAGGCATTGTTGCCATACTGAGATGCGTTGGCACAGGAAATGAGGAACGCCTTATACTGCTTGGTGCCCGTCTCGTCCTCCAGCGTGTAAGTCTCAGGCTTATACTTCAATCCCTCGCGCAGGATATTTTCAGCATAAGTGATAGGACCACGCTTGCCGCTCTCGGCAAACTTCATGCTGACGAAAGCGTCAAAGCCCATGCCGCAGGTGCAGAAGAACGGGTGGTCGTTGATGACACCATAATCCAGATCTCTAATCTGGCATTGGTTGATGACCTCTATGCATTTCTTCAGGTTCATCGGGAGCAGCAGATGTCTCGCCAGTCCGTTGCCCGAACCGCAAGGCAGAATGCCGAGGGCAGTATCGGAGTGAACCAGTGAGCGGGCCACCTCGTTGACGGTTCCGTCACCACCAACCGCCACAACCACATCTACATGGTTGTTCTTCGCTTCGGTAGCAATTTCCGAAGCGTGCCCAGCTCTTTCAGTCATTCTTATCTCGTACTCAAAAAGCTCTTTGTCCAAACCAGAATCTATCAGACTGGGAACTGCCGCCTTGCTGGCTGTTCCTGAAATCGGATTCATGATGAAAAGTATCTTTTTCTTCATTATATAGTCAAGAGTTTGTAAAATTTAGGCTACAAAAGTAATAAAAATACCCAAAATAACAAGAAATATCGATTAAAAAAACTATAAAAGTAAACTTTCTTATAAAAAAAGCCGTTTATTGAGTTCTTTTTTGTATCTTTGCACCCTGAAAGTTAGAAAAGTATAAAAAAGATAATAAAGTACACCTATTAATAATGGGACAATTACAAGAAAGATACAAGAATTATCGTGAACCTCAGAAGTATATGGCTGCCGGTGTGTATCCATATTTCCGCGAGATCACAAGTAAGCAGATGACAGAGGTAACCGACATCGATGGTCATAAAATCCTGATGTTCGGTTCTAATGCTTATCAGGGTTTGACTAATGACCAGCGTGTTATTGATGCAGCAAAGGCTGCGCTCGACAAGTATGGTTCTGGTTGTGCAGGAAGCCGTTTCCTCAATGGTACGCTCGATTTGCACGTGCAGCTCGAAAAGGAGCTTGCTGAGTTTATGGGCAAGGATGAAACTTTGTGTTTCTCTACAGGATTCTCTGTAAACCAGGGTGTCTTGGCTTGCGTAGTAGGTCGTAACGACTATATTATCTGCGATGACCGCGACCACGCAAGTATCGTAGATGGCCGCCGCCTCTCATTCGCTACCCAGCTCCACTACAAGCACAACGATATGGAAGATTTGGAGCGCGTGCTCTCTAAGCTCCCTCAGGAGGCTATCAAGCTTATCGTTGTTGACGGTGTGTTCTCTATGGAGGGTGACCTGGCTAACTTGCCTGAGATTGTAAAGCTCAAGCATAAGTACAACTGCTCTATCATGGTAGACGAGGCTCATGGTCTTGGCGTATTCGGCAAGCAGGGTCGTGGTGTATGCGACCACTTCGGTCTGACCGACGAGGTAGACCTCATCATGGGTACATTCTCCAAGAGTCTGGCTTCTATCGGTGGTTTCATCGCATCAGACAAGGATACTATCAACTTCCTCCGTCACAACTGCCGTACTTACATCTTCAGTGCATCCAATACTCCAGCTGCCACAGCAGCAGCTCTTGAGGCTCTCCACATCATTCAGAATGAGCCAGAGCGTTTCGAGAATCTTTGGGATGTAACCAACTATGCCTTGAAGCGTTTCCGCGAGGAAGGTTTCGAGATTGGCGAGACAGAGAGTCCTATCATTCCTCTCTACGTGCGCGATGCTGAGAAGACATTCGTTGTTACCAAGATGGCTTACGATGCAGGTGTGTTCATCAACCCTGTTATTCCTCCAGCTTGTGCTCCTCAGGATACATTGGTACGTTTCGCACTCATGGCTACTCATACAAGAGAGCAGGTTGAGCAGGCTGTCCAGATCTTGAAGAAGATTTTCGTAGAAGAGGGAATCATCAAGTAAAATCAGATTTCTGATTTAAAAGTTCAGCAAGTATGGTTGCGGTTCTTAGCCGCTACTATATATATAATAAGGTATAAGGGCAATTCCGGATAGGGGTTGCCCTTATTTTTTGCCTGTTTCCCAGCCATTTTGCATTAAAATGCATGTTTTTTTGAAAAAAGTTAGGGAAAAATTTGGTGGAATCGAAAAAATGTAGTACCTTTGCACTCGCAATTCAGAAATGATGCTTAAAGCAATGCTTAAGAGGTATCGTAGAGATGAGTAAGCGGGGTGTAGCGCAGCCCGGTAGCGCTCCTGTTTTGGGAACAGGTGGTCGCAGGTTCGAATCCTGTCGCCCCGACTATTTTCTCTCACTCAAACCTTTAGCAAAGCACAAGCGGGGTGTAGCGCAGCCCGGTAGCGCTCCTGTTTTGGGAACAGGTGGTCGCAGGTTCGAATCCTGTCGCCCCGACACAAGAAAGCTAAGAAGAGTCAAATCTTCTTAGCTTTTTTGCTATATAAAACTCCCGCCCTGGATGGGCTGGAGGGGGATAACGGAACTGAGTAATTATTATATACGTTTTAATTTTATAGAATCATGATTATAACGATAGCGCGCCAGTGTGGATGTGGCGCTATTCGCGTGGGCAAGCTGCTCGCCGAAAAGTATGGTATTCCTTTTTATACCCGTAAAAATATGATGGAAATGGCTGAACAGAGAGGAGTGCTCGACGAGATGGAGGCTTTCTTCGATGAGCGGCCGGTAGATGAACTGCTCTTCTCGATGTCGTCGCTTGGCGAAACGCAGAGGGCGCTGACAGAAAAACCGCTCCGTACACTTGCCGATATGATAGGCGATGAAGACTGTATCATCATCGGCCGTTGCGGAAACTATATCTTCCGCGAGCGCAAAGACCTGATTTCTGTTTTCCTGAGCGGCAATCTGGAGGCTCGCATCAAGGATATTCAGGAGGAGAAGGGCTTTTCGTATGAGGAAGCTGAGGAGTTTGTAGAGCACACCGAGGATTGCAGAGTGGCTTATCATAAGTATTATACAGGCCTTACCTGGGGAAATGCCGATGATTACGACATCTGCCTGGATACTGTGCGCCTGGGCGTAGAAGAGACGGCAAGCCTCATTGAGCAGTACGTTAGCTTGATTTAGATTCAAAGGTTCCAAGGTTTAAGGTTCCAAGGTTTAAGGTTTAAAGTAATTCAACATGAAGTTTTTAATTCAATTTTTGATAATCATAGCGTTCTCCTTTGCTGGGGAATTGCTCCATTTTTTGCTGCCATTGCCTATTCCGGCAAGCATCTATGGCATCATCCTGCTCTTCCTTGCGCTGGAAACAAAACTGATCAAGGTGAAGCATATCCGCGAAACCAGCAGTTTCCTCATTGCCATCATGCCCGTGATGTTTATTCCGGCTGCCGTAGGACTGATTGATTCCTATCAGGATATCGGTAATGCATGGTTTCAGTATATCGTAGTTACGGTGGTCAGCACCTTCGTCGTGATGGGTGCTTCGGGCTGGATTACGCAGATGGTAATCAGAAAAGGAAAGGAGGCGAAGAAATGAACCAGTTGTTCCAGGATTCGGTTTTCTTCGGCGTTCTCATCAGTCTGGCTGCCTACGGCATAGGCATGCTGCTGAAGCTGAAGACGGGATGGTCGCTGATGAACCCGCTGCTCATCTCCATCATCCTCGTTATCATCACGCTCCTGCTCACGGGCGTAGATTACAAGACCTATTCGGCAGGCGCCAACAGCATCAGCTATCTGCTCACACCAGCCACCATCTGTCTGGCTGTGCCGCTTTATCAGCAGGTTGAGCTTCTGAAGAAGAATTATCGGGCTGTGCTGATAGGCATCGTTTCGGGCGTGCTGGCGAGTCTCTGCTCCGTGCTCATTCTCGCCCTCATCTTCCATTTCGACCATGCGTCCTACGTTACCTTCCTGCCTAAGAGCATCACTACCGCCATCGGTATCGGCGTTTCTGAGGAGTTGGGCGGTCATGTTTCGGTTTCGGTGGTTGTCATCATCGTAACGGGTGTGCTGGGCAACATCTTTGCTGAGAAGTTCCTGAAGCTTCTCTCCATCAAGGAGCCTATTGCCAAAGGTATCGCCATCGGCTGTTCTGCCCATGCGCTGGGTACGGCAAAGGCGATGGAGATGGGTACCATAGAGGGAGCTATGAGCAGTCTGAGCATCGTGGTTTGCGGTGTGATGACGGTTGTAGGCTCATCCATCTTTGCTCTGTTTATGTAGAGGCAGATACAATAATATTTCCCTTTTTCCGTTTTTATAGATATGAAACGGAAAAAGGGATTTTTGTATATAATGGGTGTAGGGATGGCGATGAGCGCCCTGCTTGCCAGTTGTGCCGACGATGAGAGTTTCTCAACGTCGAGGGGAGATGTGCTGTCGTTTTCGGTAGATACGCTGAAGATGGACACCACCTTCTCGAATGTGCCTACGCCTACCCGAAGCTTCTGGGTTTACAACCGTACGGGCAAGGCGCTGCGCTGCCAGTCGGTGCGTCTGGAAAATGGTAACCAGAAGGGCTACCGGGTGAATGTTGACGGCTCTTATCTGGGCACCGAAGCGGGATTCCAGACGCAGAATGTGGAGATCAGAAAGGGGGACAGCATACGTGTGTTCGTAGAACTGACTTCGGCGATGCAGAACAGCGAAAAGCCGCAGCTGGTGAGCGACAACCTGGTGTTTGCGCTGGAAAGTGGCGTGGAGCAGAAGGTGAACCTGAGGGCGTTTTCATGGGATGCGATGAAACTCAATTCGCTCGAGGTGAAGCAGGACCAGCTGCTGGAGAGCACGCTGCCGGTAGTGGTTTATGGCGGCATCAGGGTTGATGAGGCGGCTACGCTGACCATTGCTCCGGGCACCCAACTCTATTTCCACGAGAATGCGGGCTTGCAGGTGTTCGGTTCGCTGAAGATTGAGGGCGAAAAGGACAGGGAAGTGGTGATGCGGGGCGACCGCTTGGACCACATGTTCGATTATCTGCCTTATGACCGCACACCGGGACAATGGCAGGGCATCAGACTGATGTCTTCGGCTCATGACTGCAAGATTTCGTTTGCTGATATTCATAGTGCCTACGATGCTGTGATGATAGAAGCGGGCGATGCTACGAAGCAGAAACTGCTCATTGAGAATGCTACGATTCATAACAGTCAGGGCTACGGTGTGAGGATTGATTCTGCCAAGGTGCAGATTTATAATTCGCAGATAACCAACTGTCTGAAGCATCCGCTCTATGTTGAGGGTGGCGATGTTGAGGTAAACGGCTGCACCATAGCCCAGTTCTATCCGTTTGACGGGCGCCGCGAGTCTGCCATCGGTTTTGCCTCTCCGCTGCCTCGTTTCGAGGTGAGAAATTCGCTCGTAACGGGCTATCATGATGATGAGGTGGTCTGGGAGGCTCCGAAAGAGGAGGATGCCTTCAATTTCCTCTTCGACCATTGTGTGTTGCGCACGGAGAAGCTGGAGACGGACGACAGTCTGAAGTTCACCCATGTGGTTTATGAGGACATCAAGGATACGACGGTGTTTGCCGAGAAGCATTTCCGCCTTTTCGACACCGACAATCTGAAGTATGATTTCCATCTGCGCAAGGAGTCGGCAGCAATAGGTAAGGCAGATGCCGAAACCCTGCCTGCAACCGACCGTGATGGTTTGCCGAGAAAGAAAGAGCAGCCTGCCGCAGGATGCTTTGAGTATAGGGAGGAATAATGAGTATAAGGAGGAATAAGAAGAAAGCCCTACAGGAAAGTCTGCATGATGCAAACTTCCTGTAGGGCTTTTTCTTATATCCTGAACCCCTTTTTTAAAGTGGGCTCTGTAATCTTATTCCTTCATGTTTGAATCTACGAAGCAGAAGGGGAGAAGGTCTTTGATGCTGTCGAAGCAGTAGGTGCCGTTCTCGCCATAGAGCAGGATGCGTACGGGGCGCTGGTAGCGGTCTTCCATCTCCAGTATCACCTGGCGGCAGGCTCCGCATGGCGAGATAGGCGACTTGAGGAAACCATTCCCGTTTCTCGCTGCTATGGCGAGCGTCAGGATTGGCTGGTCGGGATAGTTGCTCTGGGCACCGAAGATGGCGCTGCGCTCGGCACAGAGTCCCGACGGGAAGGCGGCGTTCTCCTGGTTGGCTCCAATCACTATTCTGCCGTCGCCCAGAAGCAGGGCTGCTCCCACATAGAAGTGGCTGTAGTTAGCATACGCATTGCTGGTGGCAGCCTTCGCCCTGTTTACGAGCTCCTGCTCCTGCTGGCTCAACTCTGAGAGCTGAGCCACCATGTATCTGATGTTTAGGTTTTGCTCTTTCATAGATATAATGTTTTTATGATTTCTTTATTTCGTGTAGAAGTCGATGATGTCCTGCAGCGCCTTCTTGCATACCGGGCAGAATTCCGGCGTTTCGTTGATGCGCATACGGCAGTCCTGCACACCGCGGTAAACGCCCTTCACGCTGTATCCGGCACCTTCGAAGACACCCACCTTGCTCACCGCCTCCTTCTCTTTCTTTGAGAGCGGAGTAGGAATCTTGGTCTTCTTGTCTATCATGTTCTCCCATTTTCCGTGGAAATCGGCAAGGGTAGTGATGTTCTTCTCCCAAGGCTCTACATCGTGAGGATACATCGGTATCTGCTCCTGCTCGTAGGCGTATTCATCGGCAAGTCCGGCAAAGGAATGGCCAAACTCATGCACCACTACCGGCTTGAACCATTTCTGGTGGCAGGTGGTGAGATTGTATGAATTGAGGATGCCGCCACCGCCATACTTATCCGAATTTACCAGCACGATGATGTGCTCGTAAGGGGTACCTGCCAGCCAGTTGTGCAGGTCTTTGAGATGCAGGGTGGTAAGGTAGCGGTCGCTGTAGAAGGTGTCGAAATGAGAGCTGAGGGCGGTCTCGTGCCAGATGCCCTGGGCTGGGATGCTAGGTCCGCTCTGCTTGGATGGCGATTTTACGGCTACGATGTTGAAGCGGTCTCTCATGCTCTTGAAGGGTTCGTGGGCGAAAATGGCCTCTGTAGCCTCCTGCGCATCTTTCAGGAAGACAGGCATCTCTGCATCGGTATAGCCTTCAGCCACGTATGCGATGTGGATGCATCGGGTGGTGTCGGCAGCCTGCTGCAGGGTGACGTATGGTGTAGGCTTGTTGCCTTTCTGATGAATCAGAATGTCCTTCGGCGCTACCTGGTGGGTGAGCGTGGTGGTTATCTCGCGGCGGTTGTTGCGCAGGTCGAGGGTGATGTCTACGGTATCTTTCGGCATCGGAACGAGGAATACGTTCTCGAAACTCTGCGTGTTCTTCTCTGCCTCTGGATAGGAGAGCCATTCCTGGAAGAGGGTGGAGAAGGAGTTGCGGTAGATGATTTTGCCCGAGCGGTGGTCGCGTACGGTTATCTGTCCGTTGCCCTCTACCGGGAGTTCGGCCAGTCGCTGCCGTTTGCCGTACCAGCGTGGCATCACGTTGAGTTCGTCTACGGCTATCATCTGCTGCTTCTGGTTGCCGGCAAAGGTATAGTCTACCCGCAGCGTCTTGTCTGTGAAATAGTCGTCAAAGTTTTGTGCCTTTATTGTGCCGGGCGCCATCAGCATCGCCATGGTGGCGAGGGATAATATCATTCTCTTCATCGTATTTTCATTTAAAATTCACATTCACATTCACATTTCTCACCGAATCACCAAGTGACCGAATCACTAATCACTAATCACTTATCTCACCCTCAGCCTTGTTCCTACGCTTACCGGGATGTTAGGGTCGAGATGGTTCATCTTGTAGAGTTTCTCCAGTCGGATGCCATACTTCTGCGAGATGGCGTACATGCTTTCGCCCGGCTGTATCACGTGAGGGCGCTTCTTATACTGCTTAGGTGCCTTGGAGCGTTTCTTCTTCAGATAGATGATGTCGCCCTTGTGCAGCACGGCGTGCTTGTTGCGCTCGTTGTAGCGAGCCAGTTTGCGCCAGCTGATGCCCACCTCCTTGCCTATGCTCTTGAAGGTGTCGCCTTCGCGGGCATAGAGATAGTAATTCTTGTTGAAGATATGGATAGGGTGCAGCAATCCTTCGGCGTTTACAGGCTGGTCGGTACCGCTGTGGGTAGCCATGAAGCGGTCGTAGCGCTTGGCCTTGTCATACTGGTTGAGCTTGTAGAGCTCTATAATCTGTATCAGCTTGCTGGCATACTGCGGGTTGGTGGCGTAGCCGCAGGCTTTCAGTCCGCGAGCCCATCCCTTGTAGTCGTGCTGCGAGAGTTCGAAGAGGCGTGCGTAGCGTGGCTGGCGCGCCAGAAACTTGCTGTGGTCTTCGTAGCTGTCTCTTGCGTCCTGGTATACGCGGAAGCATTCGCCACGGGCATCATCGTCGTGGTACTGGGTTGGTCCCGTCCAGTTGTGACATTTTATGCCGAAGTGGTTGTTGCCCTGGCGTACGAGGTCGCTCCTTCCTGCCGCACTCTCAAACAGTCCCTGTGCTAGGGTGATGCTGGCTGGAATGCGGTAACGGAGCATCTGCTCGATGGCAAGATCCTTATACTGGTTGATATATGTCTGATAGGCCTGGTTCCACTTCAGCTGTGCGCCCATCGGGAGGCAGCAGAGCAGAGCGAGCCCTAAAATGTTTGCTTTTAGATGATTCATTCTGCAAAAATATAAAAAAAAACGGATAAATCGCGGTTTATTACAAATTTTTTAATATCTTTGCACAAAATATTGCATACAAATGCAGGGGCTATCTGTCTCTTCTCAGAGAAACTGACTTGTTTTGTAGAAATAAAGATTTTAATAATGAAAACTCGTACAAAAGTAATTATAGCTATCGGCTCTAACAGAAATCAGGAGGAGAATGTGTTGAAGGCACATGAACATCTGAGATGGATGTTCAAGAACTGCCTCTTCGGTCCGCGCATGTGGACTGAGCCTATCGGACTGGAGAATTCTGACAAGTTTCTGAATCAGGTGATGATGGGGGAGACCATCTGCTCTAAGAAGTCTGTGCTTGCCGCGCTGCGGTGTGTGGAGCAGGGATGCGGACGCAGAATCCGTGGTCCTTTACGTAAGGTAGATGTTCCGCTGGATCTCGACCTTCTGCTCTATGGCGATGAGAAATTGCACGAGAGCGAGTGGGAGCGTGATTATATTCAGAGTTCTATCAGCTACCTCGAAGAGAAGGATGCTAAGAGGGATAGGAAATATTTAAGATAAGAAAATCCGTGTAATCCGTGCATGAAAAAAGAAACGGGAAACCCGAATCTGGTATGTAGATTTACAATACCGGATTCGGGTTTTCTGTTGTAAGATTGAGTTCTATCACTCTTCCTTCTTTCAGCGACTTCTGCACGTTGATGATGCGCTGGTTGCTGCTGCCCCTGAAGAAGAGGTCTTCATCGCGCAATGCCTGTACGAAGGGGCCGTCTACCAATACATCGATTTGGCGGAGGAGTTCCAGCTGCTCGGGATTTTTCACGAGGTTTTCGAAGAGATAGCCCGTAAAGCACCAGATGCTCTTGCTGCTCTGCTCCCTGATGGCGCGCGCCAGCTCGGCAAAGCCCTTTGCCTGAAACATAGGGTCGCCACCCGAGAAGGTGACGTTGGCGAAGGGGTCGCTCATGATTTCCTTCATCAGCTCGTCGGTAGAGGTCATCGTGCCGTGGCTGATGTCCCACGACTGCGGATTATGGCAGCCCGGACAATGGTTGGGGCATCCCGCACAATAAATGGATGTGCGGAAGCCCGGACCGTCTACCATCGTATCATGTACGATGCTTAATACGCTAATCATTTTTACTTTTCCCCTCCGATATGGGTTACTCGGTCGTGGAGCTCGGCAAGCTTGCCGCTGTTCCAGCGGTCTGTAGTACCTACCAGATAACCGGTGATGCGCTGCAGCTTGTCGATGTGGTGGCTGCCGCACTTAGGACAAACCTCAAGGTGGGCGTCAGCATTCTCGTAGCCGCAGTCGAGACAGCGGTTGCGGTTGTGGTTTACTGAGCCGTAACCCATGTTGTACTTATCCATCATGTCTACCACGCTCTCGATAACAGAAGGGTTGTGGGTAGCATCGCCGTCAATCTCTACATAGAAGATGTGGCCGCCACGGGTCAGGTCGTGGTATGGAGCCTCAACCTGTGCCTTCTTCAGGGCTGTACACTTATAGTATACAGGCACGTGGTTGGAGTTGGTATAATAGTCGCGGTCTGTAACGCCAGGGATGACGCCAAACTGCTTTCTGTCCTTCTTTGTGAACTTACCGCTCAATCCCTCGGCTGGAGTAGCCAGGATAGAGTAGTTGTGATGATACTGCTCGCTGAACTCGTTGGCACGGTCGCGCATGTAGGTAACAATCTTCAGTCCCAGCTCCTGTGCCTTCTCGCTCTCGCCGTGGTGCTTGCCGATGAGGGCAACCAGGCATTCTGCCAATCCGATGAAGCCGATACCCAGGGTTCCGTGGTTGATGACGCTCTCGATGGTTTCTTCCGGCTTCAGGTTTTCTGCGCCTACCCAGAGATACTTCATGAGCAGAGGGAACTGCTTGGCCATCGCCGTCTTCTGGAACTGGAAGCGCTCGTCGAGCTGCTTGGCTGTGATGTCGAGGATATTGTCGAGCTTGGCAAAGAACATGTCGATGCGCTGCTTTTCGTCTTCGATGCCCATGCACTCGATGGCGAGCTTCACGATGTTGATGGTAGAGAAGCTCAGGTTACCGCGGGCGATGCTGGTCTTCTCGCCCCAGCGGTCTTCGAACACGCGGGTACGGCAGCCCATGGTTGCAATCTCCCACTTGTAGCGCTCCGGATCATCAGCACGCCACTTCTCGTTCTGGTTGAAGGTGGCGTCGAGGTTCAGGAAGTTAGGGAAGAAACGGCGGGCTGTTACCTTGCAAGCCAGCTTGTAGAGGTCGTAGTTTCTGTCCTCAGGCAGATAGTTTACGCCTCTCTTCTTCTTCCATATCTGGATAGGGAAGATGGCTGTTTCGCCATTGCCTACGCCCTGATAGGTGCTGAGCAGGATTTCGCGCATGATGCAGCGGCCCTCGGCGCTGGTATCGGTACCGTAGTTGATGCTTGAGAATACTACCTGGTTACCGCCGCGGCTGTGGATGGTGTTCATGTTGTGGATGAATGCCTCCATTGCCTGATGCACGCGGTTCACGGTCTTGTTGATGGCGTGCTGCTCCAGGCGTTCGCGGCCCTGCAGTCCGTCGAGCGGCTTCTCTATGTAGTCGTCGATAGGCGCATCATAGAGGTTGCTCAGGTCTTCGCCTGTCAGCTTCTCCAGGTTCTTCACCTCTTCCTGGTACGACATGCGTACGTATGGAGCCAGATAGAAGTCGAAGGCTGGGATGGCCTGACCGCCGTGCATCTCGTTCTGGCAGGTCTCGAGAGAGATACAAGCCAGCACGGCTGCGGTCTCGATGCGCTTGGCAGGACGGCTTGAACCGTGACCGGCTGTGAATCCGTGGTTCAGAATCACGTCGAGCGGATGCTGCACGCAGGTGAGACTCTTTGTTGGGTAATAGTCCTTATCGTGAATATGTATATAGTTGTGCATGACGGCGTCGCGTACATCCTCAGAGAGGAGGTAGTCGTCGACGAATGGTTTAGTGGTTTCTGAAGCGAACTTCATCATCATGCCGGCTGGTGTGTCGGCATTCATGTTGGCGTTTTCACGGGTAATGTCGTTGTTCTTGGCATTGACGATGCTCATGAATACGTCGCGTGTCTTCGCCTTGCGGGCGATGTTACGCTGGTTACGGTATGCGATATACTTCTGGGCAACATCTTTGCGGGCACTCTTCATGAGCTCCATCTCGATGGCGTCCTGAATGGCCTCAACGCTCATCTGGCTCTTGCCGCGATAAGAGATGTGGTCGGTTATCTGCTCGATAAGAGTGGTATCTTCACCCTTGTCGGTATGCAACATGGCCTTGCGAATGGCTGCCATGATTTTCTGTTCGTTGAATCCAACGATGCGTCCGTCACGCTTTACTACTGTCTGGATCATTTTAGTATTACTTTTACGATTGATGTTTAAATTACTTAGTATTAAGTCATTATGACTTGAAGAGGTAGATAAGTACCTCCTTTTGACATTGCAAAGATATAAAATATTTCTGAAAGTAATTACTTTTGGACAACTTTTTTATCGTTAAAAAATATTAAGTCACTGATAATCAGGAGGAAACGAAAAAGTTTTGGAAAACTTTGACAAATTTCTGTTTCCCGAAACGTTTAAGTTGTTATCTATCAGCGTGTTGCGCATTTTGTGCGCTTGTGTGCGTTTTTCCCTTGTTGTCTGTGCTTTGTGACAGGATGGAGAAAGCAAATCGCCGCAACGCCCGTGTATAGGGCATTGCGGCGATTCGGGGGTGATTATTTTGCTTGTCGCTTATAGTCGAGCGCAGCTCCGATGGCGGTGCAGAATTCCGAGTATTTCGGTATTCTGAACCTCACTCCGTAGAGTTTCTCCATGGCTGGGAACACCTCGCGGCATTGCGGCAGCAGGGTGAGGTTGCCGATGAGCACGAAATCCTTGATGCCCGATTCGAGCGATGAGAGGATGGTAGCCGAACCTATCGACTGCAGCACCATCCAGATGAGTCCCATGGCGATGTCTTCGCGCGAAGCGTTGGCCTTGGCGTTGCTGAAGAGCGATGCGGTGGCGTTCATCGGGAGTCCGGGCAGAGGCTTGGCGCTGATGTCGCCTATCAGCAGGTTTATCTTGCTCACGTCGCCGTCCTTGGCGAGGTTGATAATCTGCTTGATGTCGTCGGTCTTGAGCATGATGCGGCTCAGTCCTGCCAGGGTTCCGCCGCCTATGCCGATGCCTCCGATGTGCCTTATCTCGTTGTCATCGCATTTTACGAGCGATGTTCCGGTTCCCATGCTCACCACAATCATGCGGTCGAGCTTGCTCTCGTATCGGGCGCCCAGTCCGTCGGCCACGAACTCCTCGCTCTTCGAGGTAGGCAGTCCGTAGATGGGCTCGTCGATATAGGCTGAACCTACGCCTGTGAGCATCACCTGTTCTACATCGCTCAGTGCAATCTTGTTGTCGTGAAGATACTTGCCGAAGGCTCCGTAGAGCGAGGTGATAGGGTCGGTGGCCTTGATGCGGATGGGGCTTACCACCACGCCGCTTTCATCGATGCCCACAATCTTGGTCGTAGAGATGCCTACGTCGATTCCTATAACAATCTTTTTCATTCCTTTATATATATAATAATGTGTATTTTCGCAGATGATGCCCCTCTAGAGCACACCCATCTTGCAGAAGGTGATGAGCACGGCGTAGCCCACAATCATGCTCAGGATGCCCACCGTGAGTCCTGCCTTCACCATGTCGGTCTGCTGGATGAGTCCGGTAGAGTAGGCGATGGCGTTAGGAGGGGTTGAGATAGGCAGCGACATGGCGCAGCTGGCCGATACCGCTACTCCGATGAGGATGGTAGAGGTGCCGCCGATGGTGTTGAGCTTGTCGCCCATGCCGGTGCATACCACTGTGAGGATAGGGATGAGCAGGGCAGCGGTGGCGGTGTTAGAGATGAAGTTACTCAGGATGAAGCATACCAGTCCGGATACAATCATGATGACCAGCGGATTGAATTCTGCAAACGGAATGCTCTTTACGGCTGCCTCGGCAAGACCGGTGCCGTTCATCGCCAATCCGAGGGCGAATCCGCCTGCCACCATCCAGATGACAGCCCAGTCAATCTCCTTCAGGTCCTTGGCTGTAACCACTCCCGTAAGGGCGAATACGGCGATAGGGAGCATGGCCACGGTGTTGGCGTTGATGCCCAGCTGCTTGCCGAATACCCAGAGCACGATGGTTGCAAGGAAGGTAACGGCCACTACCGTGGTGCGCCAGTTGTGCTGCATGTTGCCCTCGATGTTGAGCTCGATTGTCTTGGCAGAGAACGGGAACATCTTGCGGATGATGACCCATGCCATCAGGAGCATGATGAGCACCATAGGGGCCATGATGAGCATCCAGTCACCGAAGCTGAGACCCAGGTTGAGTCCTGCAGGGTCGTTCAATACCTTGAAGGCGAAGGCGTTAGGAGGAGTTCCGATAGGGGTTCCCATACCGCCCAGGTTGGCTCCGATAGGAATGGCCATGGTGAGCGCCACGCGACCCTTGCCCGAAGGCGGCAATGATTTGAACACCGGTGTGAGGAAGGTGAGCATCATGGCGGCGGTGGCTGTATTTGATATGAACATCGAGAAGATGCCGGTGATGAGCATGAAGCCCAGCAGCACGTTCTCAGAACGCTTGCCGAATGGCGCAATCAGGGCCTTCGCCATCATCACGTCGAGTCCGCTCTTGGTAGCGGCTATGGCGAGTACGAAACCGCCCAGGAAGAGGATGATGGTAGGGTCGGCGAAGCACGCCATCACACCCTGATAGTCGAGCAGCTTGCCCATCTCTGCCTCCGAGCCTTGCATAATCTTGAAGGCGGAGTCGCTGACGAAGAACAGCAGCACGAAGATGATCACTACGCTGGTAGCCCATGCCGGTATGGCCTCGGTGAGCCAGAGCATCACGGCCATGACGAAGATGGCGATGACGCGCTGCTGCACGATGGTGAGTCCATCGATGCCGAAGCTGTCGATGGGCAGGTTCCAGACGATAACGGTAAGCAGAGCCGTTATGAGGAACAGCAATGCTTTCTTGCGATTAAAATCGCCATTCAATACTTTCTTTACAGTTTCTTGCATTATCTTTCTGTCTTAAGGATTATTTTCTTGCAAAAATACGTGTTTTTTTTGTATTTAGCAAGTTTTTTTGCAGAAATAGTGAAAAAAATGCCGAAAAATGTTGTTGTTTCAAGAAAAAATGCTATATTTGCAGTGGATTTGCCGATAACGGCTATCGGTGATTCTGAAAACTTGGAGCACCCGGAAGGGTGATTCAGCGAACCTGATATGTCTAATAAATAAATTAGGAGATAATGAAATGAACAAGTCTGTAGTATTTATCATCATCCTGCTCGTGATAGTTCTATCTATCATCGTATCGCAGTACTTCCACAAGCGCCACCATGAATATAAGATGGCGGACATCGAGAAGGCTATCCGCAAGGCTTATCCTAAGGGTATAGGCTCGATACGCAAGGAAGAACTGGTAACAGCTGTGAAGAAATACTTCCACTGTTCGGCGAAGGAGGCTCATTATATAATAGGTGTAGCCCGTCGCAAGAAGCTGGTTGATATCGCTGCAGAATATGTTACTATCATGTTTTGAAATAAGGTAAAAACATTAAATATGCTTTAGCCGTGAGGCTGAATCACTTTGAGAAAAAGTATTATTTATTTGAGGCACAAAGGATTGTTAATGACATGCTGATTCCGTAAGGGGAAAGGTGGGTTAGCATGTTGTATTCGGGCGTCTGGTATGGTACATTGCGTAAACAATTTAACTGCCAGACAAAGTTTACCCTCCCTAGGACTTTTTAAGACCTGGGGAGGGTTTTACTTTTTCAGGCTCAGCACCTTTTATTCAAGTCCGTCGCCGCTGTTTTCGCTTCCGGTTCCGCCAGTAGAATCGCCGCCCGATGGGGTGTTGCCTCCGGATGGATTATCGCCTCCGGATGGATTATCGCCTCCTGATGGATTATCGCCGTCGGTAGTAGGAGGCGTATCGGTAGAGGTAACCTGCTTCACCACCTTGCCGTTTCGGTCGTAGCAGGTGATGTTGACGGAAGTCTCTTCGAGTTCCTTCTTGATGTCGGTGTTAGGCACGAAGATGATGTATCGGCGGGTGATGAGGTTGGCGCTCACCTTGTTCACATCCTCTACGGCGGTAGAGTTAAGACCGAATCGGAGGCTGCCCAGTCCTGGCACAGCCACGCTGTGGCCCTCGGTGGCCCATGCAGCAATCACTTCGCCGATGGCCGACCATCCGGCGTTGATTACCGCCTTAGGCAATCCGCTGCGAACGGCAGCTTCTTCTATCACCTTCGTGGCGTTGAGCTGGCTGTAGAGTTCAGCCTGCATCACGAATGCCCACTTTTGCTTACCTTTTTCGAACGCTACGTTGCGCTCAATTGCTTTTACTTTAATACCCATAATTCAAATCGTTTTTTTAAATGGTTAAACAAATCAGTTATTGACAAGTTTCGCAAGTTCTTTACTTCCTTACATGCGAAAATGAGTTTACATGCAGCTGGTAACGCCGAGCGTAGTGCCTACGGCAGTAAGTACGGCGATAATCACCTGCAAGATAGTTTTCCAAACTTCCTTTTTCATTTTCTTTTTTCCTTTCTTTTTTTTAATGGTTCAACATTTAGAAAGAGATTGGGCAGGTGTGCACCCCTGTCGTTTTCCCCTCCGTTTTTTAGTGGTTAATTTCCCATTTGCCGTTCTTAATGAATGACAGTGCAAAGAAAGTGCAAACGAGAGCAAAGTCAAGCTTGCTTGAACTTTGCCGAGTGCAGCCTTTCTTCTAACACAGTGCAAAGATACAACATTTTTCTCTGAAAATAACGCCTAAAAAAGCAAAAAATAGCAGAATGATGCTTTTATTTTGAGTTTCAAGTGGTTGTGGCAGTAGTTGGCTTTAAGTGGCATAGACGAGGA
>ERZ835109.788-NODE-788-length-32657-cov-3.660696_pt1 | contig 32657 bp, 29 predicted proteins | sample MGYA00519946_ERZ835109 | MGnify/ENA primary metagenome ERZ835109 (study PRJEB31850, sample SAMEA3708771) | human gut metagenome | biome: human gut; feature: human-associated habitat; material: faeces | place: China | collected 2014 ...
TGGAAGATAATGGAGATTAATGTGAAAAATCACACTGAGGTGCTGATTTTTCACAGGGATATTTGTTTCTGAGCAAAAACAAATATCCCTGATTGCAGATGAGAAATCGCCTGCGCGAATTTCTCATCGCATCTTTACAACAAGTTGCTCAGAAAAGAGGATTATTATGGAATTAAAAAGTCAGGAAATGAGAAAACTCGCACCGGAACTGGACCCTTTGCGAATCGGAACAGGCTGGAAGCGTGAAGATTTATCAAAACCACAGATTTTTATAGAAAGTACATACGGTGATAGTCATCCGGGAAGCGGTCATTTAAACATTTTAGTAGAAGAAGTACGAAAAGGTGTTGCACAAGCCGGCGGATTCGGTGCAAGATATTATGTAACAGATATCTGTGACGGCGAAAGCCAGGGTACGGACGGCATTAATTTCAGTCTTGCAAGCCGTGAAATGATTGCCAATATGATTGAAATTCAGGGCAACGCAACCGTATCCGATGCCGGTGTTTATCTGGCAAGCTGTGACAAGGGTATGCCGGGCAACCTTATGGGACTTGCGCGTGTCAACATTCCATCCGTAGTCGTTCCGGGTGGTACGATGAATGCAGGACCGGAAATGCTGACTTTAGAGCAGCTCGGTATGTACAGCGCAAAATATCAGCGCGGTGAGATTGACGAAGAAAAATTAGACTGGGCAAAATGCAATGCTTGTCCAAGCTGCGGTGCCTGCTCCTTTATCGGAACGGCTTCTACAATGCAGATTATGGCAGAAGCACTCGGGCTTGCCCTTCCGGGAAGTGCATTGATGCCTGCTACAAGTCCAGATTTACTGGCATATGCAAGAGAAGCCGGAAAACAGGCAGTCAAACTCGCTTACATGGAAAATATGAAACCGTCCGATATTGTAACGATGGAAAGCTTTGAAAATGCAATCCTTGTGCATGCTGCAATTTCAGGCAGTACAAACTGTCTGCTTCATATTCCGGCACTGGCACATGAATTTGGAATAGAAATTACAGGCGATACATTTGACAGACTGCATCGAGGTGCACATTACCTGCTTGATGTCCGTCCGGCAGGAAGGTGGCCTGCTGAAACATTTTACTATGCAGGCGGCGTTCCGGCGATTATGGAAGAAATCAAGGAACATCTACATTTGGATGTTATGACAGTAACAGGAAAGACACTCGGCGAGAATCTGGAAGATTTAAAGAAAAACGGATTTTATGAGCGCTGTGAAAAGTGGCTTGCACAGTTTAACGAACGGTACAACACCAACATCACCCGCAAAGATATCATACGTCCGTACGATGAAGCAATCGGCACGGAGGGCAGTATTGCAGTCTTAAAAGGAAATCTTGCACCAGAGGGCGCAGTCATTAAGCATACAGCGTGTCCGAAAGAAATGTTTAAGGCAGTTTTAAGAGCCAGACCATTTGACAGCGAAGAAGAATGTTTGGACGCAGTGCTTCATCACAAGGTACAGAAAGGCGATGCGGTCTTTATCCGTTACGAAGGCCCGAAGGGAAGCGGTATGCCGGAAATGTTTTATACCTCCGAGGCAATCAGCAGTGATAAAGAACTTGGAAAGAGTATTGCGCTGATTACAGATGGACGTTTCTCAGGCGCCTCAACCGGTCCTGTTATCGGACACTGCAGTCCGGAAGCCGTAGACGGCGGTCCGATTGCCCTCGTTGAAGAAGGCGATTTGATTGAAATTGACGTAGAAGCAAGAAAGTTAAATATTATCGGTATCCACGGCGTGAAAATGACCGAAGAAGAAGTGCAGGAAGTATTAAAACAGCGCCGTCTTGCATGGAAACCGAAAGAACGCAAGTACAAGAAAGGTGTACTGAGGCTGTTTAGTGAACTGGCAGCCAGTCCGATGAAAGGGGCTTATCTGGAATACGATAAGTAAAATCCTATCTTTTCCTAATATAAATGATGCAATCCGCAAGGCTGGGTATCCGGTCTTGCGGATTTGTCGTTGTATTGCATGATATAGCGAATAGGTATTTGATATTTACGGCGGACATTGGTATCATAGAAATATTACAGGATAAAATGCAATAAAAGGATAGGTGATAAACGTATGAAACCGCAAAGACAGATAAATCAGGAATATTTAACAGGGGAACGCCCTTTATTTGGGGAATCGGGGCTTCAAATTAACCATACTCTATTTGGGGAAGGCGAATCTCCGTTAAAGGAATGTCATCAGATTGAAATGGAAAACAGTATGTTTCAGTGGAAATATCCTTTATGGTACAGCAGTGATATTGAAGTCAAAGACAGTACATGGGCGGAAATGGCGCGCGCGGGCGTGTGGTATACCAACAACATTCATATCGAAAATGCGCTGATTGAAGCACCGAAGAATTTCCGCAGGTGTAACCAACTGAAGTTAGACAACGTATTTTTACCGAATGCCGCGGAAACGCTTTGGAATTGTAGTAACGTGACATTAAATCAGGTGTGCGCAAAGGGCGATTATTTTGCAATGAACTGCACCGATATGCAGATTGACAATTTTGAACTGGCGGGAAATTACTGCTTTGACGGTGCAAAAAATGTGGAAATCCACCATGCCAAAATGCTGTCTAAGGACGCTTTCTGGAACAGTGAAAATGTGACGGTGTACGACTCTTACATTTCCGGGGAATATCTGGGCTGGAATTCAAAGAATCTGACGCTTGTCAACTGTACGATTGAGAGCCTTCAGGGAATGTGCTACGTTGAAAATCTGGTGCTGAAAAATTGCAGACTGTTACACACAACGCTTGCATTTGAATATTCCACGGTAAACGCAGAGATTACGGGAAAAGCGGACAGCATTTTAAATCCGAAGGGCGGCATAATCCGCGCAGATGCAATCGGAACATTGATTTTAGAGCCGGATAAGATAAAGCCGGAGGATACGCAGATTATTTGTGAAAATGTAATGGAAAGGCGGGAAAAATTTTAAATGGAAAATTTATTTGATAAACCGGTAAAACGCAGAGGAACGGGCAGTTTAAAGTGGGACGTTGCCGAAAATGAACTGCCGATGTGGGTTGCCGACATGGATTTTGAAACAGCGCCGCCGGTAAAAGAAGCTATTTTAAAGCGGGCGGAGCACGGCGTGTTTGGCTACACGGACATCACACCGGAGTGGTATAGTGCCTATCAGAGCTGGTGGAAAGACCGTCACGGATTTGAAATGGAAAAGGAGTGGCTCATTTTTACAACGGGTGTCGTTCCGGCAATTTCAAGTATTGTAAGAAAAATGACAACGGTTGCGGAAAATGTGGTGGTTATGACACCGGTTTACAACATTTTCTTTAATTCCATATTAAATAACGGCAGAAATGTGCTGGAAAGCCGTTTAAAATATGAAAACGGCGCATATCAGATTGACTTTGATGATTTAGAGGAAAAACTTGCAAATCCGCAGACGTCCCTGTTGCTGCTGTGTAATCCGCATAATCCTGTCGGAAAAATCTGGGACAGGGAGGAACTTAAAAGAATCGGGGAATTATGCTGGAAACATCATGTACTGGTGCTTTCTGACGAAATCCACTGCGATATTACAGAGCCGGGCAAGGACTATAGTCCGTTTGCTTCGGTATCTGAAACGTGTAAAAATAACAGTATTACATGTGTTGCGGCGACAAAAGCATTTAATATTGCGGGAATCCAGACGGCAGCAGTCATTGTGCCGGATAAAACGATTCGTCACCGTGTCAGCCGCGGATTAAATACCGATGAAGTGGCAGAACCGAATGTATTTGCATTGACAGCACCGGTTGCCGCATTTACGAAAGGCGGGGCATGGCTGGACGAACTGCGTGCATATTTATGGGAAAACAGAAAGACAGCGGAAGCATTTATAAAGGAAGAAATTCCGCAGATTTCAGTTGTAGCGGCGGAAGCAACGTATCTGTTATGGATAGACTGCACACGCATTGCCAAAAAAGAAGACAACCTCTGCGCATTTATCCGCAGCCACAGCGGGCTGTATCTGTGTGACGGCGCGGAATACCGCAACGGCGACGGCTTTTTAAGAATGAATCTTGCCTGCCCGAAAACGCAGGTGGAAGACGGACTGCGCCGGTTGAAGGAGAGCGTGGAAGCGTATTTGGGGAAATAGGGTATATTATAGAATAAGAAACAGCGTTACAAAGTGAAAATGTGGAGAAAAGTAAAATGTATACTCATGAAATGTGATGAAATATAAAAAGCACTCTCATAAAATGTGGTAAATTATAAGAAATAGGCTTATAAAATGTGGAAAAATGCAAAATACAGGCACATGAAACGTGAAAAAATCATAGGCAATGCGCTTAAAATGTGATATAGTATAAGGCAGGAGGGATTGCCATGTATTTAAAAAGAAAGATTGATGAATTTCTTGTACAGTGGAAAAATAATAAAGACCGCCTGCCGCTGATTGTAAAAGGGGCAAGGCAGATTGGAAAGACCGAATCTATTAATCATTTTGCAAAAAAATATTACAGCAATATTGTTTATATTAATTTTGTGCTTGAACCGAAATATAAAACGATATTAAGTGACGGATATGATGCAGACAGCATTGTGAAGAATATTACATTGCTGGATACCAAAAAAAAATTTGTAAAGGATGATACCTTATTGATTTTTGATGAAATTCAGGAGTATCCGGATATTGCCACTTCTTTAAAATCATTTAAGGTGGACGGAAAGTATGATGTCATATGCAGTGGATCACTGCTTGGAATTCATTATCAGAAAATCCACAGTAACAGTGTAGGATACAAAACGGATTATGAAATGTATTCCATGGATTTTGAAGAATTTTTATGGGCAAAGGGCTATGATGATACACAGATTGCGGATTTGCTGAAACATATGATTTTGCAAAAGCCGTTTGGTCAGACACAGTTTGAGGTGTACAAAAAGCTGTTTTTAGATTATTGTATCCTCGGCGGAATGCCGGCGGTAGTCAGACAATATATAGAAACGAACAGTTTTTCAAATACGCTGGAAATCCAGAATCAGATACGGCTGGATTATGAAGAAGATATACGAAAATATGCACAGGGTTTAGAACAGACGAAAATAGCAAGTGTTTACCGGAATATTCCGGTTCAGCTTGCAAAGGAAAATAAAAAGTTCCAGTACAATAAATTGGGAAAAAATGCAAGAAGCAGAGAATATACAGGCTGTATCGACTGGCTTAAAGATGCTGGGGTAATATCCATTTGTTACTGCCTTCATTTTCCGGAACTTCCACTCAAAGGAAATTACGATGAAAATAAATTTAAGCTGTATTATCCGGATACAGGTTTGTTAATCTCAACGTTAGATGAAGAAGCACAGGATGATTTGAGGGCAAACAAAAATCTTGGAATTTATAAAGGGGCATTGTATGAAAATTTTGTGGCAGAAGCATTTTTAAAACAAGGTCTTGGCTTATATTATTATAAGAAAGAAAATGCAACGCTGGAAGAAGATTTCTTCGTGCGGACAAAGGATGCGCTGATTCCGGTGGAAGTAAAAGCCAATAAAAACAGTTCGAAGTCTTTGAATCAGCTCATTTCAAATAAAAATTACAGTGATATTCACTATGGAATCAAGCTGGGGGACAGCAATATTGGTTTTGAAAACAATATTTATACATTTCCTTATTTTTGTGCGTTCCTATTAAAAAGGTATCTTAAAAAACAAAATTAATAGTTGCTCTGTGTTACCGCATATCTACTCTCCGTAGGTTGTGAACCAATCCGTTCTTATTATAAAATGTAGGGAACGGGCTGTTTTACATGAATCCCGTAAAAGGAATTGATGACCGCAGAAATGATTATGACGATACACAGCAATTTGTTTCTGAGCAAAAACAAATTGCTCGTATGGCAGATGAGAAATCGCCTGCGCGAATTTCTCATCGCCGCTTCGCAACAAGTTGCTCAGGAATGAGGATTATTATAGAGGAGAGCGCATGGAAAACAGTTACCGTTATTTTAAAAATGAAAAATGTAAATACTTTCCGTGTCATAAAGTGGAAAAAGAGACAGATTTTAACTGCCTCTTTTGTTACTGTCCGTTAAATCAGTACGAAGACTGTCCGGGCAATCCGCACTTTATCGTACGTGAAAGCGGAAAGAAAATTAAAGACTGCACGTATTGTACCTTCCCGCACCAGCCGGAAAATTATGAAAAGGTTGTGCGGTTTTTATCGGAGAAGATGCGGTGAAATCAGGAATAAGCAGTTACAGCATCTTTAAAATTTTGTAGATATCATATTTTAAATGTTTCATCATAGTCTTTCATCTGATAGAAAATGCACCAGTTTGCGTGATTATATGGTATTTGTGGATAAAGTACGTATGAAAAAAGAGAGTGACAATAAAGATATAAAAACTGCGGTGACCGAAGCTGTAGATGAATGCATTGACGAGGATATTCTGGAGGAATTTTTTCGACAGCACAGAGATGAGGTGATAGACGTGAGCATATACGAGTATGATGAAGAAGGACACATGAAAGTCGTCAGAGAAGAAGGATTTCAGCAGGGACGGGAGTCGGCGCTGTTATCAATGATTATTAAAAAGGTGAAAAAAGGTAAATCTGTGGCGGAAATTGCATCAGAATTAGAGGAAGAAGTAGCAGATATCCAGCCGCTTTACGATGCAGTAGCAGCGGCGGCGCCGGAATATGATATGGAAAAAATCCGGCAGACCCTGTATGGAACATTTTGAATTGCAAATTAAATTACAAATGAAATTTCTTGCAATTCTATCAATTCTATGGAATAATAAACTCTGGATAAAATCCAGATGATAACGAAATAATCACTGTAAACGAAATGAAACTGTGCAGAAAACAGATTTGTGAAAACGCGCAGGCTTACATTTCAGGGAATCAAGTGAAATTCTTGAACAGTTCCGCTGCTGTGTACAGGGAGGCGGTATCCATAATGCCACTGGAGGAGGCTACTTTTAGCTGACCGAATCCGGGAAGGCGGGTGCCGGTGATGATCTGTGAGTCAGAAGACCGGTTTACAGGCAGAGTTTAAATAGTCGTTGCGAGAACAACTGACTATTGATTTTTATGCAGACAAAAGTCTGCTCCTTTTCTGCAATCATATCGGAATCATCAAAATACCTCATGAAAAAGGACTTCATGAAAAAGAAAAGGAGAAACGAAATGAAGAAAAAGAGATTTCTTGCACTTGCCCTTGTATTTACGTTGCTTGCAGCAACATTTACAATGGGTGGCTGCACAACAGGCAACAAAGCCAGCCAGACAAACAGCGAAAGCAGCTATGACGGACAGCTGGTATTTGACCATGCAATGGAATTACAGTATGCAAAGCTGTTTTCTGTAGAGTATTACAAGGGCGGTTATAAGCTGCTGACCATCACGAACAGAGATGAAGATACTGCGATTGTGGCAAAGCAGTCTAAGATTTTGCTCGTTCCGGAAGGAATGTCCACGCCGTCAGGATTAGATGCAGATACACTGGTATTAAAGACACCGGTTACAAATCTGCTCGTATCTTCAACACCGGTAACATCCCTGATGAATGCAAGCAACTGTCTTTCTAATATCAGTCAGGTGACTTATGATAAGGATTCATGGTATATTGACAGTGTAAAGAAAGCGTTTGATGACGGAAAGCTTACTTATGTGGGCGACTACAAAGCACCGGATTATGAAACAATTATTGCAGGCGCACCTACACTTGCTATATATTCAACCATGCTTACCAGCAAACCGGATGTAGCAGAGAAATTAAAGGAACTGGGAATCAATTATATTTTAGACCAGTCTACCTATGAAGAAAATCCGCTTGGACGTGTAGAATGGGCAAAATTCTATGCAGCACTCTGCAATGAAGAAGATGCAGCTACAACCATGTATAATGCACAGGCAGCTTATGTAGATACGCTGTCAAAGGCAGAAAAGACAGGAAAATCTGTTGCAGTATTCTATATTACTTCAAAGGGCAAGCTCTATGTCAGAAATGCCGGAGATTATCTTGCACAGATGGTTAATATGGCAGGTGGAGAGTACATTTTCTCTGACTTAAATACAGATAAGACCGGTACACAGGAAATGAATATCGAAAGCTTTTATGAAAAAGCGAAAGATGCAGACTATGTGATTTATATCTGGAGTTTAGGCGGAAAGCCGTCTACACTCAGTGATTTTACAGGTTACAACAGTGTGCTTTCAGATATGAAGGCTGTTAAGGACGGAAATGTATGGTGTACAACACCGGATTTCTTCCAGATTGCAGATACAATCGGAAGCATGATTAACGACATCAACTTAATGCTGAATGCTGATGCGAATACAACAGAACTTACATATTTAAAGAAGTTACAGTAAAACAGAAAATCTGTCTGTAAAAAAGTGCCACATCATTTTAATTTGGTGTGGCACTTTTGCGGATAGAGCAACTGGAATGGAGAAAAAATGCAGATAAAAAAAATAATCCGCTGTCAGGTTGTATACATTTTACTTGTGGTTTTATTTGTACTGGCAGTGATTTTTAATATTAATACAGGAAATGTTCATATATCTCCGGCACGAATTTTTCGCATTATTTTTCTGCATGGTGATATGGGGACACCGGAATACAATATTATCTGGAAAATCCGTCTGCCGCGTCTGTGTATGGCGGCAATTTTAGGCGGGGCATTGTCGTTATCCGGATTTTTATTGCAGACCTTTTTCAGAAATCCGATTGCAGGACCGTTTGTGCTTGGTATTTCGTCCGGTGCAAAGATGTTTGTTGCAATCACGATGATTTTTCTGCTGAAATATATGTCTGGTATGCCGCTGTGGGCGCAGGTTGCGGCCGCATTTGCCGGTTCGCTTCTTGCCATGCTTTATGTCCTGCTTTTTGCAAACCGCGTGAAAAGTATGTCCATGCTTTTGGTTGTCGGAATTATGATTAGTTATATCTGTTCGGCAATCACGGATTTGTGCATTACATTTGCAAATGATTCGGATATTGCCAATCTGACACACTGGGCAATGGGCAGTTTTTCGGGCAGTTCATGGAGCACGGTAAAGCTAGCGGCGGCAGTAGTATTTCCGACGGCAGTTGTCACCTTTTTATTTTCAAAGCCGATTAGCGCGTATCTGTTGGGAGAGGGCTATGCACAGAGCATGGGGATTCATATCCGTTTTTTCAGGGTCTGTATCATTTTGCTGTCCAGTCTTTTGTCAGCCTGTGTAACGGCACTTGCAGGGCCGATTTCCTTTGTCGGTATTGCTGTTCCGCATATTACAAGATTGTCTTTAAAAACGACAAAGCCGGTGGTTACGATTCCTGCAATCTTTTTGTGCGGTGCTGTCTTTTGTATGTTCTGTGATTTGATTGCAAGAACAATATTTTCGCCGTCAGAACTGGCAATCGGAACGGTTACGGCAGTGTTTGGCGCACCGGTCGTTATCTGGCTTATGGTCAAACGACAGAAGTAGAAGGAGAAAAGCATGGAACAGGTATATATAGAAACACAGGATTTAAGTGTGGGCTATCATGGAAAGGCACTGTTAAAAGACATTGCACTCAAGGTCAAAAAAGGAGAAATTCTTGTACTGATTGGCCCGAATGGCGCCGGAAAATCTACCATTTTAAAAAATATTATCCGGGAAATGCAGCCCTTATCCGGCGGTATTTATATTAAAGATAAGGATGTGAAAGATTTCACAAACAAAGAATATGCAAAAACGATGTCTGTTGTACTGACGGAGAAAATCAAGACGGAAATGATGACATGCCGTGATGTCGTTGCCATGGGACGGTATCCGTATACGAATTATTTCGGAAAGCTGACGAAAGAAGACGAACAAATTGTGACAGAATCGCTGGAAAAGGTGTCCGCCATGGACATTGCGGAAAAAGATTTTTCACAGATTAGTGACGGACAGCGCCAGCGGATTATGCTTGCGAGGGCGGTCTGTCAGAAGCCGGAAATTATTGTACTGGACGAGCCGACATCATTTCTGGATATCCGTCACAAAATAGAATTGCTCGACATTTTGCTGGAAATGGCAGTCAAGGATAAGGTGACGGTCATTGTGTCACTGCATGAAATTGAACTGGCGGCAAAAATCGCAGATTATGTGATGTGTGTCGGCGGAAACGGAACCATTGAATTCGGAAGACCGGAGCAGATTTTTACGGACAGCCGTATCAGCACTCTTTACGGATTACAGCAGGGGACGTATAATTGTTTGTATGGCAGTACGGAATTAAAAAAGCCCGAAGGCACACCGCGTATTTTTGTTGCGGGCGGCGCGGGAACAGGCATTTTTACATACCGCGAATTACAGCGTATGGGATTGGCGTTTACTGCCGGCATTTTATATGAAAATGACTGCGACTACCCGGTCGCACAGGCACTGGCGGCACAGGTGATTACGGAAAAAATGTTTGAGCCGGTCGGGGAAGAAGCATTTACGGCGGCGTGCCGTGCGATTGATGAAGCAGATATTGTGATTGATACAGGGTGTCCGACAGGACAGATGAATGAAAGAGTAAAAGAACTGCCGGAGTATGCAAAGGCACAGGGAAAGCAGGTGCTTTTCTGTCCTGACAGTGAAACGTTAAGAAATTGTCTTTTGCAGTAAAATCAATGCTGGATAAGGAGAGGTGCAGGCATGAAACCAATGGAAATTGAGAAACAATCCTTTGCAATCATCGAAAAGGAACTGACGACACAGATACCGCCGCAGTATAAGCCGATTGTCAAAAGAGTGATTCATACAACTGCGGATTTTTCGTATGAAACGAATATGGTATTTTCCGAGGGCGTTGTAGACAAGGCGCTGGAAGCCATTCAAAAAGGAACGGACATTGTGACGGATACCAATATGGCAGGCGCGGGTATCAGCCATAAAATGGCGGAGCGGTTTGGCATTTCACTGCACTGCTATATGGCAGATGAAGCGGTGGCAAAGGAAGCGGCGGCGCGTGAAATTACCCGCGCGGCAGTCAGCGTGGAAAAAGCAGCAAAGCAGAATCCGGGCTGTATTATGGTAGTCGGCAATGCGCCGACGGCACTGATGAAAATACGGGAACTTTCAGATAAGGGCATATTTACACCGTCACTGGTTATCGGTGTACCGGTGGGTTTTGTAAATGTCGTTGAAGCAAAGGAAGAAATCATAGACAGCATGTTGCCCTATATTGTGGCAAAAGGAAGAAAAGGCGGCAGTAATGTGGCGGCGGCGATTGTAAATGCCCTGTTTTACATGGCGGCAGAGGACGATAAAGAATGGCGCAGATGTTAGAACGGTATGTGTATAAAAATCAGAAAAAAATGCGGTGCGGTTATACAACAGGCACATGTGCGGCTGCCGCGGCAAAAGCGGCGGCACAGATGCTTTTATCCGGCAGGAAAGTGACGGAAGTTTCTGTAAGAACGCCGTCAGACATTACGCTGACACTGCCGGTTTGTGAGATTCAAAGGCAGGCGCATACAGTATCCTGTGCCGTGCAGAAAGACAGCGGCGATGACCCGGATATTACCAATGGCATTTTGATATTTGCCGAGGTTTCATATATTCATCATACCGGTAATGTTATTAATGATAAAGCTGCAGTAAAACAGCAGATGATCGTTGACGGTGGTGTGGGTATCGGGCGGATTACAAAAAAGGGACTGGCGCGTCCGGTTGGTGCGGCGGCGATTAATCCGGTGCCGCTAAAGATGATTGAGGCGGCATTAAAGGAAACGGCAGAAGCATTTGGCTATGAGGGCGGTCTGCAGGCGGTGATTTCTGCGCCGCAGGGGGTGGAAATCGCAAAAAAAACATTTAACCCGCAGCTTGGTATTACAGGCGGCATATCTATTCTTGGAACAAGCGGCATTGTAGAGCCGATGAGTGAGCAGGCGCTGATTGACACAATCCGTACAGAGATGAAAATGCACCTGGCAGACGGGGAACAGACTCTTTTGATAACACCGGGTAATTATGGACAGGATTTTTTACATGAAACATTAAAAATTGAATTAAAAAGAAGTATTAAATGCAGTAATTTTATCGGGGATACGATTGATATGGGCTGTGAACTTGGGGCAAAAGGAATGCTTTTTGTCGGACATATCGGAAAACTGGTCAAGCTGGGCGCAGGCATTATGAATACCCATTCCAAAATGGCGGACGGCCGCATGGAAATACTGGCAGCGTGTGCCGTGCGGGCAGGCGCGGGTATTGAAGCGGTGCGCAATATTTTAGACTGTGTGACGACCGATGCTGCACTGGAGCTTTTAAAAAATGAAAAGATACTCGGAAAGACAATGGAACAGCTTATGTTACAGATTGATGCCTGCCTGCAAAAAAGAGGCGGTGACAATATGCAGATAGGTGCAGTTGTCTTTTCCAATGAATACGGACTGCTTGGAAAAACAAAACAGGCAGACGAACTGCTTTTAAAAATCACGGCAGATGTAAGCAGTGAAAAATAAGGATTCTGCATGGCAGATAGGAAACGAGGAATAAATATATGGTTAAAATTATCGGAGCGGGACCGGGGGCAAAAGACCTGATTACGGTGCGCGGCATGCGTGCATTACAGGAAGCCGATGTCATTATCTATGCAGGCTCACTGGTCAATGAAGAATTATTGGAATATGCAAAAAAAGATTGTGAAATTTATAACAGCGCCTATATGAATCTGGACGAAGTCATTGATGTGATTGTAAAGGCAGAGCAGGCAGGGAAAAAGGTTGTCCGTCTGCACACGGGCGATCCGTCAATTTACGGTGCAATCCGTGAACAGATTGAAGTGCTTGCCACACACGGAATCCGGTGTGAAATCTGTCCGGGTGTCAGCAGCTTTTTAGCGGCGGCGGCGGCGCTAAATTGTGAATATACCGTACCGGAAGTATCCCAGACGGTCATTCTTACGAGAATGGAAGGAAGAACACCGGTGCCGGAAAAAGAAAAGCTTTCGCTTTTGGCACAGCACGGCGCTTCCATGGCTGTTTTTTTAAGTGCGGGACATTTAAAAGAATTGCAGGAACAGTTGTGTGAGGGAGCGTATACACCGGATACGCCGTGTGCGATTGTATACAAGGCAAGCTGGGCAGAACAGCAGTGTATAAAAACAACGATAAAGGAACTCGAACAAAAAGCGCAGGAAGCGGGAATTACGAAGACCGCACTGGTGCTTGTCGGTGACTTTTTAGGGGATAAATATGCTTTTTCCAAGCTGTATGACCCGGATTTTAAGACGGAGTACCGCAAATGAGAACAATCATCATAGCATTTACACAGCCGGGCTTACAGCTTGCAAAAAAAGCGGCACAAAACACGGAAGGAACGGTAGAAATCTACGGACATGAGCGATGTATGGACGGTGTGATTCACTCTTTTCATGCAGTGGGCAAAGTGATAAAGGAGCAGTTTTATCAGTGTGACAGGATTTTATTTATCGGGGCGGCGGCGATTGCCGTGCGCGTGATAGCACCCTATTTGAAAAGCAAGACGACAGACCCGGCGGTGCTGGTGGCAGATGAGGACGGAAAATTCCTGATTTCACTGCTTTCAGGGCATATCGGCGGGGCAAATGAGTGGTGCAGTACATTGGCAGAACGGCTTGGCGCGGCACCGGTCATTACGACGGCAACCGATACACGCGGTATGTTTGCGGTGGATTTATTTGCAGGAAAACACAGGCTGCGCATTGTAAATCCTGTAATGATTCAGGACATTTCGGGGCGCATTTTAAATCATGAACCGGTTGGAATGACAGGAAATGATGAATATATAGACCTGTTAGAACAGGCGGAAAAGCAGTATCCGGGGCAGATACAGGTTACTAAAAATGAAAACGGAGAATTTGAAAGCGGAATCCAGATTATAACAGAGGTGCATGAAAAAGAAGTATTTTTACGGACTATAAAACTGGTGCCGATGAATCTGGCAGTCGGAATCGGCTGTAAAAAAGGAAAAAGTTTAAAAGAGATTGCGCAGGCGGTTTATACGACATTTGCGCAGAATCACCTGCTGACAGAGCGAATCGGTGTGATTGCATCTATCGACAGAAAGGCGCAGGAACAAGGAATTATCAGTTTTGCAAAACAGATGAAAGTGCCGTACCGGACGTATGCGGCACAGGAATTAGAACAGCAGGCGGGTACATTTACGGCATCGTCCTTTGTAAAGGGGCAGATGGGTGTGGATAATGTCTGCGAGCGGAGTGCCTGTGCGGCCTCCGGCGGCGGAGAAAAAATAGTGGCAAAAACCGCCTGTGACGGTATTACGGTTGCGGTTTACAAAATAAAAGAATTTACTTTTGGGCGAGAGTAAATTCCAACGGCGGACAGATGAGAAAACGTCTTCGCAGGCGGTTCATTGCTGATTCGTGATAAAATCGTCTGGAAATGAGGAAAAAATGCTTAAAATAGTAGGATTTGGAAGCGGTGCAAAGGAAAATATGACACTGGAAGCGGTCAGGGCAATACAGGATTCGGAACTGGTGGTGGGATTTCGGACTTATGTGGAATTATTAAAACAGTATTTTCCGGATAAACAGTATTATTCAACCAATATGATGCAGGAGCGGGAACGCTGTCAGTATGCCATCGACAGGGCAAAAGAGGGAAAAGAAACGGTGCTGGTGTGCAGTGGGGACAGCGGTGTATACGGCATGGCGAGTCTGGTTTATGAACTGGCAGAAGAATCCGTGCAGATTCAGGTAATATCCGGTGTGACGGCGGCAAACAGCGGTGCGGCATGTCTTGGCGCGCCGTTATCCCACGACTTTGCGGTGATTAGTTTAAGTGACTGCATGACACCGTGGGAACTCATTGAAAAGCGCCTTCTGGCGGCGGCAGAAGCAGACTTGGTTATCTGCCTGTACAATCCGTCAAGCCGCCGCAGGGCAGGCTATTTAAAGAAAGCCTGTGAAATTGTAGAAAAAGCACAGTCACCGGATACGGTCTGCGGTTATGTAAAAAATATCGGACGGGACGGACAGGAAACAGGCGTTCTTTCTTTAAAAGAATTGGCAGAATTTGAAGCAGATATGTTTACGACTGTCTATATCGGAAACAGCCGGACAAAGGTGATTGGCGGGAAAATGGTAACACCGAGAGGGTATCAGGTACGATGAGCATGAAAAAAATTGTCCTGTTTGCCGGAACGACTGAGGGACACCGGCTCTGTGAATATTTTGTGCAGAATAAATGGCACGCAGAGGTTTTTGTGGCAACAGAATACGGCAGGGAAATTCTTCCGCAGGCACCGAATCTGCATATTCATGCCGGACGGCTGGACGTGAAGCAGATTTACAGTCAGCTTACGCAGATTCGCCCGGTGTGTGTGCTTGATGCAACACATCCATATGCAGATGAGGTGACAAAAAATATCAAAGAAGCCTGTCAGACAGCAGGAGTTCCCTATATGCGGATACTGCGGGAAAATACGGATATGACGGAAAATGTAACCGGCAGTGCAAAGGCGCATATCCGCGTGGCAGACAGTATGCGGGAAGCGGTGGATTTGTTAAATGACAAGCCGTATCTTGAAAAGAATATTCTGCTGACAACAGGAAGCAAGCATTTACCGGATTACACAAAGATACAGGATTATCAGAACCGTGCCTATTTAAGACTGCTTCCCAGTCCTGAAATGCTTCAGAAGGCGGTTGATACGGGATTTCTGCCGGCACATTTAATTGCAATGCAGGGACCGTTTTCACAGGAATTAAATGTTGCATTGATAAAACAGTCAGGTATCGGCGTACTTGTCACAAAGCAATCAGGCAAAAGCGGCGGGTTTGAAGAAAAAATATCTGCCGCAGAACAGACAGGAACGGATGTTATCGTGATTAAAAGACCAAAGCAGGAAGACGGGAAAAATCTGTCCGAGGCAGAAGCGGAACTAAAAAAATTAATGACATAAGTGTGTAAATGAATTTTGCCGCTTATAGATGTGATAATGGAGAAGAACATGAAACAGGTAACAATAGCCGGAATGGGGCCGGGCAGTGCAGGCTGCATGACACAGGAGGTCTGCCGGGCAGTAAAACAGGCAGACGTTTTAATCGGTTCAGAACGCCTGATTGCGCCGTATACAGATCAAAGAACGGTTAAAGCGGTGACGGCGGCAGAGATTCTGAGGGTAGTTGAAAATGAAGACGGGGAGCATTTTACGGTGCTGATGTCGGGAGATACCGGATTTTACAGTGGAACGAAAAAACTGGTTGAGCAGTTAAACGGAAAATATGCGTACCGGATTCTGCCGGGCATTTCCTCTGTAATATATTTTGCGGCAAAAATCGGTGTGGCATGGGAGCAGGCGCAGTTTGTCAGCCTGCATGGAAAGAAACAGCCGTATCTTCCGGTGATTATGCAAAATGAGTACACTTTTTTTCTGACACAGGGAAATACAGCGGAAATCTGCACCCGCATTGCAGAGACAGGCTTGGGAAATGTCCATGTCTGGATTGGTGAAAATCTTTCTTATCAGAATGAAAAAATTATGCACGGAAGTGCAAAAGAATTAACGGCATATCAGGCGGCAGGGCTGTCGGTTATGGCAGTACATAACCCGAAGCCGGGAGCATTTACAGGAACCGGACTGCCGGACGACTGCTTTATCCGCGGCAGTGTTCCGATGACAAAGCGGGAAATCCGCGCAAGCGTGGTGAGCCGCATAGCACCTGCAAAGAATGCCTGTATTTACGATATCGGTGCAGGAACCGGCTCTGTCACCGTGGAACTTGCAATGCAGGCTTTATACGGGTGCGTTTATGCAGTTGAAAGGACAGAAGAAGGGTGCAGTCTGATTGCGCAGAATGCGCATAAATTCGGACTGGATAACATACAGGTGGTGCATGGCAGTGCCGCCGGTGTACTGGAAAAACTGCCTGCGCCGGACGCGGTATTTGTCGGCGGAAGCGGCGGAGAACTGGAAGACATTTTTAAAATCATTTTAAAGAAGAATCCGCATGTACGCATTGTAATAACGGCAGTTACATTAGAAACGGTACAGGAAGCGGTACGGCTGTTGGAGCAGAACGGATTTGATACACCACAGATTGTACAGATTGCCGTGACGGAAGTTAAAAAAAGGGGACAGTATCATATGCTGTCTGCCAATAATCCTGTATTTATAATAGAAGGGAGCAGTGTCAGATGAGCCGGATAATGATTGCGGGAACCGGAAGCGGGAGCGGAAAGACAACGATTGTCTGCGGATTATGCCGGTGCATAAAAGATTTAGGACGGACACCGTCTGCCTTAAAATGCGGTCCGGATTATATAGATGCGATGTTTCATTCGCGTGTGTTAAAAATGCGTACCGGCAATTTAGACAGCTGGTTTTGTGATAAAACAACGATTCGTACACTGCTTGCAAAGAAAGAAAAAAGCAGTGACATCACAGTGATTGAAGGTGTTATGGGCTATTATGACGGCGCGGGTTTCAGTACAAAGGGGAGTTCCTTTGAAATTGCGCAGATAACGGATACACCGGTGATTTTAATTGTAAACTGCCGTGGTATCAGCAATTCTGTCGGGGCAGTGTTAAAGGGATTTACGACATTTCAGGAAAATTCGCAGATACGCGGAGTTATCTTTAATCAGATGTCGGAAAAACTCTATCCGCAGGCAAAAAAAGCGGCACAGGAACTGGGACTGATTCCGCTGGGCTTTCTGCCGTATAAAAAGGGTGGAGCATTGGAAAGCCGTCATCTGGGGCTAGTTACAGCAGATGAAGTCGTGTATTTTAAAGAAAAAATCGACACGATAGCCGCGCAGATGAAAAAAAGCCTTGATTTAGAGGGAATCCTTGCGCTGGCAGAAACCGCAGTGCCGCTGAAAGAAAACGAAGATATCAGAGAAGCAGAGGAAAAGGAAAAAGAGCCGGTAACGGCATTGGACAAGCCGGAAAGCACGGGTTTACAGGATACGGCAGGAAATAAACTCCGCATAGCTGTGGCAAAAGACGCCGCTTTCTGCTTTTTATATGAAGATAATTTAGAGTATCTGCGGGCAAACGGGTGTGAATTGGTGTTTTTTAGTCCGCTGTCCGATAAAAAACTACCGGAGAAAATAGACGGATTACTGCTTTACGGCGGATATCCTGAATTACATACAAAAGCTTTGTCCGAAAATGAAACACTGAAAAGTGAAATTAAAGAGCAGATACTGGGCGGACTGCCGTGTATTGCGGAATGTGGCGGATTTTTATATCTGCATGAAACACTGGAAACACCGGAAAAAGAACGTTTTCCGATGTGCGGCGTGATTGCGGGAAACGGATTTGGGACAGGAAAGCTCTGCCGCTTTGGCTATATGACACTCACGGCGCAAAAGGACACAATGCTTGCGGCAAAGGGCGAAACGATTCGCGCACATGAATTTCACTACTGGAACAGTGATAATATCGGTGCGGATTATGAGATTACAAAGGCTTCGGATAACACTGCGGCATCCGGCGGTTATGGAACGGATACACTTTATGCGGGATTCCCGCACATTTATTTTTACGGAAATGAAGCGGCGGCAAAGCGTTTTTTAAAAGCCTGCGAGATGTATCATGAAAATAACATAAAAGATGTTCATGCCATATCTTATGGCATGGAAGAAAAAAACGATATTTATAGAATTTTCCCGGAACTGGCAGAGGCAGGCGGACTGGATAAAAATGCCGTCAAACAGGCGCAGAAGCATTGGAACAGCATTGCCAAGCCGCTGTACGGACTTGGAAAAATGGAGCAGCTCATTACACAGATTGCAGGGATACAAAACACACCCAATGTAGCGATTGACAAGCGTGCGGTGATTGTCATGTGCGCGGATAACGGCATTGTGGAAGAAGGGGTCACACAGACCGGGCAGGAAGTGACGGCAGTGGTAAGCTGTAACATGGCAGACGGCATTTCAAGCGTCTGTAAAATGGCGGATTATGCCTATGCAAAAGTGATTCCGGTAAATATCGGCATTGCCGCAGACTGCCTGCCGGACGGAACAGATGTCAATTCCTATCCGGGACTTTTAAACCGCCGGATTATGGCGGGAACAAAAAATTTCTTAAAAGAGCCTGCGATGTCAGAGGAGCAGCTCACACAGGCAGTTTACACAGGAATGAACGTGGTAAAATCGTGCAAAGAGCAGGGATACCAATTACTTGCAACCGGCGAAATGGGTATCGGAAATACGACCACAAGCACAGCACTTGCCTGTATTCTGCTGGATTTAAAACCGCAGGAAGTCACGGGACGCGGTGCGGGGCTGGACAATGCGGGATTGAAAAGAAAGACAGAAGTCATTGCAGAGGCACAACACTTGTATACAAAATACAAAAAAAATCCACTCTGTCTGTTACAGCAAATCGGCGGGCTGGACATTGCAGGTCTTGTCGGTGTCTTTCTGGGCGGTGCGGTTTACCGGATACCTGTGATTGTTGACGGTGTTATATCGGCGGTTGCCGCGCTGATTGCCGTGTCTGTTTTTCCGGCGGCACGGGATTTTATCATTGCATCCCACCAGGGGAAAGAACCGGCGATGAAAGCATTGTTAAAAGCCCTTGAAAAAGAAGCCGTTCTCTTTGCGGAGCTTGCATTGGGCGAGGGAACAGGCGCGGTCATGCTGTTTCCGCTGTTAGATATGGCAATGCGCGTATACCGGGAAAACACGACATTTGAAGATATACAGATTGAAGCTTATGAGGATTATAAAAAATGTTAATTTTAATTACAGGTGCCAGTGGGAGCGGCAAATCCGAATATGCGGAAAAAATCTGCTGTGGACTTGCGGGCAGTGCAAAAAAATATTATATTGCAACCATGCAGCCCTACGGTGCAGAGGGTACACAAAGAATCCGCCGTCATCATGCACTGCGGCAGGGAAAAGGCTTTGAAACGATAGAGCAGTACCAAAATGTCAGCAAGGCATTTGATAAAGTGCAGACAGAAGCTGTGTCACACGCAGCGCAAAATGAGAAGCCGGTGGTACTGTTAGAATGTCTTTCAAATCTTATGGCAAATGAATGTTTTGAAGAGGGCGGAACACCCGATGCTGTATTTTCAGACTGTATACAGCTTTACAGACAGTGCCGTCATCTTGTGATTGTAACGAATGAAATTTTTTCAGACGGCTGTCTGTACGACAATACGACAACGGATTATATCACACGGCTGGGACGGTTAAATACACAGCTTGCGCAGGAAGCCGACTGTGTGGCAGAGGTGGTCTATTCAATTCCTGTATATTGGAAAGGGTCGTATGAGCTGATTCAAAAGAGTTTGCCGCTGTAAAAATAGCACTGCTGTCAGGCAAAATATTTAAAGGGACAGAAAAAGCGTAAACAGTATAAAAGAAGGAGGAACGGGCAGAAGAAATGAATTGGGTAAAATCACTTATCATCGCATTTTCGATGTATTTTAAAATTCCAATGCCGCATCTGAATCTGGAAGAAAAAGATATGCGGTATGTTATGGGATTTTTTCCGCTGGTCGGATTGGTGCTTGGTGCGTGTCAGTTTATATGGTATAAGCTGTCAGCATTTTTAGGCGTGCCAAACGTCAGCCGGGCATTGATTTTTCTGGTACTGCCGGTGATTGTTACAGGCGGGATTCATGTGGACGGTTATATGGATACCAGTGATGCGATTCATTCATACGGTGACAGGGAGAAAAAACTTTCTATATTAAAGGATTCCCATATCGGGGCATTTGCGGTTATCCGCCTGCTGGTATACAGTGCGGTTTATTTTGCGGCACTTTTCTGGATGGCAGAGCAGGGAAAAGAACAGGCATTTCTGCTTTTTGCGGGCATATTTTATTTGTCACGGATACTCAGCGGATTTGCGGCGGTCAATTTCCGTGGTGCAAGAAAAAACGGGATGCTGTATACATTTACCAGTGTGACGGACCGTTACCGTGTCAATGCGCTGTTAGGCATACAGTTTGTCATCTGCCTGGTTGGAATGGGGCTGGTTGATATTTACAAGACCGGTGCGGTATTCCTTGCCGCAGGGCTTGTACTGTGTTATTACAGACATATGGCATATAAAGAATTTGGCGGTGTAACGGGCGACTTAGCGGGCTATTTTTTGTGCGTGAGTGAATTGTGCATGACGGTGGTACTGACGTGTGTGAATATTTTGTAATTGCGGGCGTAACAGTTTTGTATCGCATGCGGCACAAAACCGCATTTATGTAGAATTGCATTTATGTAAAAATGCAATAGAGTTATATCGGCAGATGAGAAATCGACTGCGCGAAATTTTAAGTGCTGTTTTGCAACAAGGCTGATGAGATTAACCGTAAATGGATTGTAGTAGGAACGGAGAAATATGGAAGTATATTTTGGCGGGGCTTTTCAGGGAAAGCTTGATTATGTATTAAAGAAAAAAGGAAATTTAAAGGTGGCGGACGGCAGGGACTGTGATGAAAAGCGGTTACAGTCGGCGGATGTTGTCAATCACCTGCATTTATTGATTCAAAGGCGGATAGCGGCGGGAGAATCGACAGATACGCTTATTGATGAGCTATATGCCGTCAATCCGCAGATGATTCTGATTTGTGATGAGGTCGGAAGCGGAATTGTGCCGCTGGAACGAAAAGACAGGATTTACAGGGAAGCTGTCGGACGTGTGCTGTGTGCGGCAGTGGCAAAATCCGACAGGGTGGAGCGGATTTTATGCGGAATCGGACAGTGCCTGAAGCAGGAATCAGCAGGAATTACAAAATAGCGCGGGGAAAGCCTGCGGGAGGTGAGGTCGTATATGAAGATTGTGCTGATTCGGCACGGAGCAACAAAGGGAAATCTTGAAAAACGATATATCGGAAGAACAGACGAGGATTTGTGCGGTGAGGGCATAAAGAAACTGAAAGAAGATACGTGCGCAGGCATTTATCCGCCGGCGCAGGCGGTATTTTCCAGTCCGATGAAGCGGTGTCTGTCTACGGCAGAATGTATTTATCCGGTACAGACACCGCAGATTGTATGGAATTTCAGAGAGTGTGATTTCGGGCTTTTTGAAGGGAAGAATTATAAAGAACTGACAGGAAATCCGCAGTATCAGCAGTGGATTGACAGCAACGGCACACTGCCGTTTCCGGGCGGGGAAGCTTTGACGGATTTTAAGAAAAGAAGTGCCTGTGCATTTTTGGAAACGGTTTCAAAATCGGAAAGCATTTTAAAAGGACAGGTAACATCGGGAAAACAGGACGACACTACAGTGGCATATGTCGTTCACGGCGGTACAATCATGGCGGTATTGTCGGAATTGTACGGCGGGGACTATTATGATTATCACTGCGGCAACGGGGAAGGATATTTGTGCAGTCTGACAAAAGATAAAAAGCTGTCGGTGATAGGAAAAATAAGCGCCCGAAATGGTTGTGAAATCCACGGTACAGTGCTAGAATAAAAATGTTAATAAATCAATGGAATACAGCCGCCCACAGGAGTGGATTCGTATTTTCAGACGGTAATAAGTTGAAATAACAAATCAGGAGGACAAAATGGTTAAGCATGTTATTTTGTGGAAATTAAAAGAAGAATTTTCGGCAGAGGAAAAACAGCAGATTAAAGCCGGAATCAAAGAAGGACTGGAAGGCTTAGCCGGACAGATTCCGGGCATGACAGAAATCAAAGTCAATATTGACGGTCTGCCAAGTTCTACAGTAGATGTGATGCTGGATTCGACATTTGAAACAGCGGAAGCATTGAAAAATTACAGCACCCATCCAAAGCATGTAGCAGTGGCTGATAACAAAGTAAGGCCGTATACAGCAATTCGCTCCTGCATGGATTATGAAATCTAAGGCAGGATAAGATGCAGTATTTTTGGTGTCAGACCGGTGCGGTTGCACTGGGATTTTTACTGGATTTAATTTTTGGTGACCCGCATTGGCTGTACCACCCGGTACAGCTAATCGGCAGTCTTATTTCAAAACTTGAAAAAGTTTTATTAAAGGACACAGATTCCGATAAAAAGAAGTTTAGAAACGGTGCGTTGCTTGCGGTGCTTGTAACCGCATTGACAGGCGCTGTGACAATATTGATTTTATTTATCTGTTACCGCATTTCCATGACGGCGGGTTTTATCGTGGAATCCGTCATGTGTTATCAGATTCTTGCAGTCAAATCATTAAGGGTAGAAAGCATGAAAGTCTATACGGCATTAAAGCAGGACGGTCTGCCTGCGGCAAGAACGGCAGTTTCCATGATTGTCGGACGGGATACCGCACAGCTTGACGAACACGGCATTGTGCGTGCGGCAGTGGAAACGGTTGCGGAAAATACGTCAGACGGTGTGATTGCACCGCTGTTTTATATGTTTTTTTTCGGTGCGGCAGGCGGTTTTATCTATAAAGCAGTCAACACCATGGATTCCATGATTGGTTATAAAAATGATAAATATCTGTACTTCGGGCGGTTTGCGGCAAAGCTTGATGATGTCTTAAATTTTATTCCGTCAAGAATCGGCGGTGTATTAATGGTTTTATCGGCGGGAATTGCTTCACTGGAAGAAAGAAACAGCGAAAAGCACTACAGCATGAAAAATGCGTGGAAAATTTTTCTGCGTGACAGAAAAAAGCACAGCAGTCCGAATTCTGCCCAGACGGAAGCTGCGTGCGCCGGTGCATTAATGGTCGCTTTATCAGGCAATAATTATTATTTCGGAAAGCTTGTAAAAAAGCCGCAGATAGGCGATGCCGTCCGTCCGCTGGAAGCAGAAGATATTAAAAGAAGCCACGTACTGCTGTATATTTCTGCGTTTTTAATGGTGGCTGCGGTACTGGGGCTTAGGGTGGCGTTCTTTCTGATGATATGACACTGGAAGAAGCGCGGGAAGAAAGGCTGAATACAATAAAGCTGAATAAACCAACAGCCTCATTCGGACAAATCGGATGAGGCTATTGATTTACTGAATTTAAACCTAGTGAAACGCACTTCCGTAAAACAGCCGTTTCATAAAATTATATATGCCCTTCTGCCATACATCACCGTCATGACCGCCCTCTGTTTCATAGAAAATGTGGTCAATAGATTTTTTGGTTAAAATGCGGTCATATTCTTCGGTAGAATTTTTACAGATACCGTCATCATATCCGACTGTCAGCAAAAGCATCGGGAACTGTCCGTAAGCTTCATTTAATGTAAAATCTTCCATTAAGGTACCCAGCGGACTTTCCACGGCACGCACAACACCGGAAGCCGGAGAAAATGCGCCGACATAACCGAACAGTTCAGGGTGTGAAAATCCGGCATATAAAGCATTTCTGCCGCCCATGGAATATCCGGCAATCGCAGTATTTTCACGACCGGTACGCACCGGATAATGCGTGTTAATATAAGGCATTAAATCATTAACAATATCGTCAACTGAAGCATCATAAGCGGCAAGCTGACCCCACATATCAAGGTCAGAGGTACTGCCTTCGGATAAAATGACAGAATCCACACCGACAAGAATCATCTGCGGTACGTTCTGATAAATGTGCAGATTTTCTGCAATGCAGTCTGCGCCCATGTCTTTCCATGCTTCATCATTGCCGCCCAGTCCGTGCAAAAGATAAACCACCGGATAATCTTTTGACGGGTCATATTCAGTCGGGAGCATTACACACGCCTGTCTGGTTGTGCCTGCCGTCGTAGAATAGTAATGCACGGTTTCGTAAGTACCGGCAGGATTGCCCGGCTGGCGGGAAAGGTACATGGCATCATAGGAGTTGTCGGTATTGGCATAAGCGGCGGCAATTTCTTCATCAGTAATAGTGTATGAAGTTGCGGCAGATGAGGAATCCGCGCCGGAAGTTCCGGCTGAATCTGCGATACTGCCTGAATCAGAGTTTGAACTTGACCGGATATCAGTCTGACCCGAAACGGCAGAAGTAACCGTGTTAGTCTTTGCCGTGCCTGTACCTGCGGACTGTCCGCACCCGGCAAGCAGGACAGAAACAGCTGTAGAAAGCGCGGCGGTGGTAAGAGCAGTTTTATAAAAATATTTTTTCAACATTGTAAATCCCTTCCTAAACAATATTTATACTATTAAAATTTACATCGTATAAGAATTTCTATGATAAAAATAGTGTAATACTTAAAGTTAAGTTTAAGTCAAGCCCTTACAGGAGATTTATTGTGAAATCACCTTCCGCATGGTATAATATGCGTAAGCAATGAGCCGTGCTGGACGAAAGCGGAGTAATCCTGTTCCTGCACGGCGGGGTAAGAGAGAAAGCAAAGCATACAGACAGGAGGCAGGCATGCAGAGAGAAATACACGGCGGAAATGTATATGGCAGAGAGGTGCGGCTGGATTTTTCCGTCAATATCAATCCACTGGGCATGCCACAGGAAGTAAGGCAGGCAATTACGGAATACACGGCATGGGACGAAACGTATCCGGATATTGAATGTACGGATTTGCGCAGGGCGATAGCACAAAAAGAAGGGATTGCACCGGAGCAGATTCTTTGTGGAAACGGAGCATCGGAACTGCTGATGGCAGTTGTGCGTGCCACCGCACCGGAAAAATGTGCCATAGCGGCACCGTCATTTTCAGGATATGAGCGTGCGGTGCGTGCCGCAGGGGCAGAGCCGGTATTTTATGAGCTTTCACATGACACGGGTTTTGGTTATGAAACAGTCTGTGACCGCTTGTCAAAAATGACGGTTCAGATGCTTTTTTTGTGCAATCCGAATAATCCCACGGGAAATACAATCCCGGAGCAGATTTTGACGGAAATTTTACAGTTTTGTGCATCAAAAAAAATCCGGGTTGTCGCAGATGAATGTTTTCTGCGGTTTCACCCGCATTATGAAAAAATGAGCTGTAAGCGCTTTTTAAAACAGTACCCGAATCTGCTCATCGTCAACGCATTTACAAAGTTTTATGCAATGGCGGGACTGCGGCTGGGGTATCTGATGACCGGGGATTTGTCATTGCTTCATGCGGTGGCACAGCAGCTTCCTGAGTGGAATGTGTCGTCAATCGCACAGCGTGCAGGAATTTCGGCATTACAGGATACAGAATATGAAAAGCGGACAAGGCAGTTGATTGAAAAGGAACGCCGATATCTGATACAGGAATTTTTAAAAATGGGTTGTACCGTATTTCCGTCCGAAGCGGATTATATTACATTCCGACTGCCGCAGGAAAAGACAGGATTTTTATTAAAGGAGCGGCTGTTAGAGGGGAAAATACTGATTCGCTCCTGTGCAAATTACAGGAATATGCCGCCGGACTGTTACCGCATTGCGGTAAAACAGCATGCAGATAATGAGGAGCTGGTCAGACAGGTTTGGCGGATTCTGAAACAATGAATATCTGACAGCGCAGGGAAAGGATTTTAAAGAACCATGGCAAAAAATCTTATGGTGCAGGGGACGATGTCCAATGCGGGGAAAAGTATTGTCACCGCGGGAATTTTAAGAGTGTTAAAGCAGGACGGATACCGTGTAGCACCGTTTAAATCGCAGAATATGGCATTAAATTCTTATATCACAAAGGACGGACTGGAAATGGGCAGGGCACAGGTTATGCAGGCAGAGGCGGCAGGAATAGAGCCGTGTGTGCAGATGAATCCCATTTTATTAAAACCCACCAGTGATGTAGGCTCGCAGGTTATTGTAAACGGTGTTCCGCTGAAAAACATGCCTGCAAAGGAATATTTTAAATATAAAAAAAAGCTGATACCCGATATTTTAAGTGCCTATGAAACATTAGACAGGCAGTATGATGTGATTGTACTGGAAGGTGCGGGAAGTCCGGCGGAAATTAATTTAAAACAGGACGATATCGTCAATATGGGCATGGCGGCACTGGTAGATGCACCGGTGCTTTTAGTGGGGGATATTGACAGGGGCGGCGTGTTTGCACAGCTGGCAGGAACACTGATGCTGTTAGAGGAAGAAGAACGCAGGCGCGTAAAGGGACTGGTGATGAATAAGTTTCGCGGCGATAAAAAAATACTGGAACCGGGATTAGACCAGCTTTATGATATCTGCCATGTGCCGACAATCGGCGTGATTCCGTATACCAGACTGGATATTGAGGAAGAAGACAGTCTGGCAGAAAGCCTTTTACAGACGGCACTGCCGGACGAAACGGATATGCGGCTTGATATTGCGGTGATTCGTCTGCCGCACATTTCTAATTTTACGGACTTGGACGCGCTGGCACGGCTTGACGGTGTGCGCGTACGGTATGCAGACCGTGCGGAACAGATTCAGACACCAGATTTACTGATTCTTCCGGGCACGAAAAATACGATTGACGATTTGAAATGGCTTCGCCGCACCGGACTGGAAAGCCCGATTTTAAACTGTGCCAGAAAAGGAATTCCGGTATTGGGAATTTGTGGCGGCTATCAGATGTTAGGCAATGAAATTGACGACAGCTGTGGGGCAGAAACGGGAGAGGTAGTTCCGGGGCTTGGACTGCTTCCGGTAAAAACCGTTTTTTCATTAGAAAAGCACAGAACCCGCGTAAAAGGTCGGATTTGTGCGCAATCCGGTATCTGGGGCAGCTTTTCGGGCTGTGAATGTACCGGTTATGAAATCCATATGGGCGAGAGCCGTATTTGCGAAGAAAATGCGCAGGGATTTATACAGCTTACCAATCAATCGGATTTATCAACACGCGCAGACGGCTGTGTCCGTGAAAATGTAGCAGGGACATATCTGCATGGGATTTTTGACGAGGTGGGATTTTGCGGGCGGCTCATAGAAACACTGTGCCGGCAGAAAGGCATGAATTCGGCTGTGTCCGGGCAGATGAGTTTTTGGGAATACAAACAAAGAGAATATGATAAGTTAGCCGATGTGATTCGTGAAAATATGGATATGGAATATCTGTACCGTGTAATGGGGCTGGCATAAAATAAAATCCGGAAACTGCTTTTCATCACGCAGTTTCCGGATTTTTTATCCAACACATCTTTAACGGATTATTCCAACACAAGCAGAAGTGCCATTTTAAATCTGCCGTTTGCGGTTACGCTGTGAAGACCGTTCTTTTCAAAACGGAAACATTCACCGGCGCTGATTTCATAGTCTATTCCTTCATAGCCGATTGTCGCTTTGCCTTCCAGTGCGAAAACAATCGCATTGCCCGGTGCGCGGTGCGGTGTAAGACCTGTGCCTTCATCAAATGCCATTAACACATATTTCATTGATGGGTTGCTGGCTACGTCCATGTTGGCGATACTGCCTTCTTCATAAGAAATTAAATCTTTCAGTGCGAATACTTCATTTGTTTTTACATTTGCGTTCATAATGTTCTCCTTTTCAAAAATAATTTCAGTGTATACCAGTCCGTTTTCTGTCTGCATACCGCACAAAGTCTTTTCAGGGACAATGAGTGCCGTGCCGGGGGTGGCAAAAACATTTTTCGGTTCTTCACCCAGAAGAAATGTTCCGCTTCCGGCGTCTGTGATATACATGGTCATTCTGTCATAGCTTTCCTGACTGATAGAGGTTCCTGCACCCATTGAAAAATAGGTGATTTTATTGACCGTGCCAAGTCTGGAATCTCTTGAAACGGTCATGCCGCCCCGTATGGGACGCATATTTTCAATCGTAAATACCGGATTCAATAGGCTGTCCTCCTTTATTTTATTGTGCAAATCTATTATTGCCGTTTTTTTAAATATACACTACAATGGAGCAAAAAGGAAGTATGCACATTTAAGTTATATACTTACCTAAAGGTAAGTATAGCCGCAGATTCCACCGAAAGTAGAGTACAGCCTGTCAGAACGCGGCAAATCCCTGATACCGATACTTGTTTCCATGTGTGAGTGGGGCGGAAAACATAAAAATGATTTGATAGATTAAATTGACAGTGCATATAGAGAATAAAAATGAGCAAAAGGAGTGCGGAAAAATGAGTAAACAAACGTTTACACCCAACAAAATTATTTCTTATTTTAAGACAGAGTGGGTTGTTTTACTGATTGTAACGGTGTCCGGGCTGATTTATAACTTAGGTCTGCTTGCGGGACCGTGGTTTGAAGGACGGATGACCGGCTGTCTGATTGACATTTTAAATGGAAGAAAGACATTTTATAATATGCTCATTCTGGTGGGATGTTACGTGCTTTCCATTGCGGTTGTGCAGGTGTCCCGCTATATCAAGCGTTTTTATGTCAGACGTTTTGCCAACAACGTCAACCGCCGCATGAAAGGTATTCTTTACGCCAGTCTGGTCGAAAAAAGCAGACCGGAGTTAAAGGAGCAGGGAACGGGCGATATTATGACAAAGGCGATATTGGACGTTGATGACTGTGTAGAGGGTATGCGGAAATTTACGACAGAAATATTTGATACCGGCATTGCACTTGCCGCGTATGCGGGCATGTTGTTGTATTACGACTGGCGTCTTGCCCTGCTTTCCATGCTGTTTCCGCCGGTATCTTATCTGCTTGCCGAAAAAATGAAGGCCATTGTACAGCGGACCGGTGTGGTATACAAGGAACAGTCCGGTGCGTTAAGTTCGGCAACCTTAGACAGGGCAGAAAATGCCATTACTTACAGGGTGTTTGGCTGTGAACAGCAGCGTAAACAGGCTTATGAGGAAAATTTAACGGCATACGAAAAAGCCGCAGTCAGCGCAAATATCTGGAATACGATGATGCCGCCGCTTTATAAGGTCATTTCAATGACAGGTGTGCTGTTTATTTTATATTTCGGTGCGGCAAATGTGCTTGGAACAGGCTGGAAAGTCTGGACGGCTGCAATTTTTACAACATTTTTATCCTGCTTTACAAAGCTGTCCGTCAAATCCTCCAATGCGGCAAAATTATTCAATGCCGTGCATAAGGCACAGGTTTCATGGAAGCGTATTAAGCCGCTGATGAATCCGGTGATAGAAAATGAAAAGCCTGAAATCCGGACGGTTTCACAGTTATCGGTACAGGAGCTTACATTTGCGTATCCTGATGGTGAAAATATATTTGAAAACATTTCCCTTGCGGCAAAGCCTGGAGATATTATCGGTGTGACCGGAGCGGTTGCGTGCGGAAAATCTACTTTCGGCAAGGCATTTCTCGGAGAATATCCGTATCAGGGCAGCATCACGGTTGACGGTAAAGAGCTGGGCAGTCTGGACAGAAGACAGCACGCGGGCATTATCGGTTATCTGGGACATGCCCCGGAGTTATTTAATGATACTATTGAAAACAATATTTTAATGGGAGAAAATAAAAATGTATCCGATTACCTGAAACTGGTCTGTTTTAATGAAGAAGTACAGGCAATGCCGGACAAAGAAAATACAATGGTCGGAAACGGCGGCGTGCGGCTCTCCGGCGGTCAGGCACAGCGCCTTGCGCTGGCAAGAACGCTCTGTCATAAACGTCCGGTACTCATTTTAGACGACCCGTTTTCGGCACTCGATAAAGACACCGAAAAACAGATTTTTGCAAATCTGAAAAAATATATGGCAGACGGCATTGTGATAATAATATCACACAGACTGTATCTGTTCCCGCAGATGAATCAGGTAATCTGGCTGGGAAATGGACAGGCAGTAACCGGTACGCATGAAAAACTGATGCAGGAGATACCGGAATACGCACAGCTTTACCATGCGCAGGAAGGAGGAAGTATTTATGAACAGTGATTGTGGAAACATTATCAGACAGACTGTAAAGAAAAATGTTCTTCTGGCAGTGGGAATTGTTATCGCAGTGTGCGGAGCCGTTGTCATATCCCTGCTTCCGCCGCTTGTACTGGCAAAAATGATTGATGCCATGACACAAAAACAGAATGTCGGCTTTACCTTTGTGGCGCTTTATTTCGGGCTGACGGCACTGACAGGTGTTATGGAAGCGTCAAGAGAAGGATTTCTGACGGTATTCGGACAGAAAATCACACATGCATTAAGAAGCAGTCTTATGGAAAAGTTTACAAGACTGACAGCAGACAGTTTAAACAAACAGGAACCGGGCGCACTGGTATCACGGTTTGTCGGTGATGTAGATACGGTAGAAAATCTGTTTACATCGGGCATTATCAGTATGTTTGCGGATGCCTGCCGGGTTATCAGTATTCTGGCGGTTATATGGTTTCAGAATAAAGGACTTGCGCTCGTGCTGTTTATTTTATTGCCGTTTCTGTTCTGGTTTACGCGGTATGTCCAGAAAAATATGTTAGCCGCGCAGGTTGAAAACCGCCGTGCGGTCAGCCGTGCTTCCGGGCATGTGCCGGAAACCCTGCATAATATCCGTACGATTCATAACCTTTCCAAAGAAAATTATATGGAAAAACGATATGACGAATATATCCAGCAAAGCTATCATGCCATGGAAAAGACCAACTTTTACGATGCGGTCTATTCACCGGTCATTTTAATTTTAAATGCGGTTGTTGTTGCGCTAGTCATGCTGTTATCCGCTTCCGGCAGTCCTCAGGTTCTGACACTGTTTGGTATGTCAGCCGGTACGGCGGTTGCAGTTATGAATTACATTTCGCAGATATTTACACCGCTTGAAAGTCTTGGCATGGAGATTCAGACCATTCAGTCTGCCATTGCGGGTGTGCAGAGAATCAATGAATTTTTTGCACTGCCGGAGCCTGCACCAAAACAGCATGAAAATACAGCAGATTCAAAACCGGTACAAAATAACGGTAAATCCTTTGTGGAATTTCGGGACGTCACCTTTGGTTATGACGAACATACGGTGTTAAAGCATTTAAGCTTTCAGGTAGAGGAAGGCGAACAGATTACACTTTCAGGCAGAACCGGTGCCGGAAAAAGTACGGTATTTAAGCTGCTTCTGGGACTTTACGAACCGGGTGAGGGCAGTGTGTGGATTGACGGCAGAGAGGCAGCAGCGATTGACCGGAAGGACAGACGTTTTTTGTTTGGCTATGTAGAGCAGTCATTTCATAGAGTAGCGGGAACGGTCAAAGACCAGATTACGCTGTATGATGAAAAGATTTCCATGGAAAATGTAAAAGAAGCGGCAGAACTGACGGGACTGCATGATACAATTATGCACCTCCCGGACGGATATGACACCATCTGTACACCGGAACTGTTTTCACAGGGACAGTGGCAGCTTTTATCCATAGCGCGTGCGGCGGCGGCAAGACCGAAGCTTTTGTTATTGGATGAAATCACGGCAAATCTCGATGCCGAAACGGAAAAAGAAGTGCTTGAAGCGCTAAAGAGAGTATCCGAAAACAGAACGGTTATCTCCATTTCACACAGAGTATCCGCAAAAATGGGAAGAATCATTCCGATTGAGCAGAAACTATAGGAATAAAAGCGGATTTTATAACCGGTGGAAGTATGTTATACTAAAATACAACATACGCAAGGCGCATGTTACAGGCAGGAGAGAAGAAGCCTGTACATGTGCGGCAAAACAGTGCGGGTAAAAGAGAGGAAAATCAGATGATACGGTGTAATAACTGCGGAGCGGATATTGAGGAAACACAGACACAATGCCCATACTGCCATGCCATGCAGTATGAAGCATCGGAAAAAGAGTACATGAATCACCTGTACAAAATGAATGATACCATGGACGGACTTGATGAAAATGCAAACCGTTATATCCGGAACAGAATCATTTGTCATGCTGTCATTACGCTGGCGGCGGTTGCAGCAGCACTGCTTGTCGGGACTGCGTGGGGATATACAAAATATCGTTCTTATTATAATTCGGCTTCGGAACGCAGAGAGATTGCAGAGGGCATG
>ERZ835109.810-NODE-810-length-32079-cov-23.216775_pt1 | contig 32079 bp, 29 predicted proteins | sample MGYA00519946_ERZ835109 | MGnify/ENA primary metagenome ERZ835109 (study PRJEB31850, sample SAMEA3708771) | human gut metagenome | biome: human gut; feature: human-associated habitat; material: faeces | place: China | collected 2014 ...
CAATACGCAATGGACAAAATCAGCAGCGGCACGCCCAGAAGCATCCGGTCTGCATTCAGCAGAGTGATGCTGTAAATGAACAGGGCGATGGATGCCACATAGCCCAGCAGGGTGAGCAGCAACATAGCCATACCGTTTTTGCGGGTATTCAAAATTTTCTCTTCCATAACAAGTCCCTCCTTATCAGGGTCGGAAACGTTTCTTTGTGATATCAAAATCATATCATTTTATAAAAAAATTGTCAAGTACTTCCAACAAAAAATCCCCGCCTGCCCGGATACTGCGGACAAAGCGGGGTCAAGCATTATGGGTGCGCCGGGCAGACAGAGTTTCAGGCGTCTGCCTGCGCTTCTCCCCCGATCAGCACCACGGCAACATCATTGACGTTGGTACCAGTAGCGCCTGTGATAATAAGCCCCTCCACCGCCTGCAAGGCGTGGTAGGCATCGTTGTTTTGCAGGGTGTCGAACACGTTCCGACCCGCTGCTGCCAGTGCTGCGGCGGTGTCGCCGTCCACATAGCCGCCGGCGGCATCGGTGGGGCCGTCGGTGCCGTCACTGCCCACGGAGAACACTGCGGCGTTCTGTCCCGCCAGCGCCGGGGCTGCGGCCAGCGCCAGTTCCTGATTGCGTCCGCCCAGCCCTTTGCCGGTCAGGTGCACCACGGTTTCCCCGCCCGCGATAAAGGCCAGCTTTTTCCCCTGCCCCGCATGGGTGCGGGCGATGGCACTCAGAAAGCTGCCTGCCTCCTTGGCTTCGCAACAGAGCCGGTCGGTGAGGAGGATGGGCTCATATCCCAGCTCCCGGCAGGCTTTAGCGGCAGCAGTGCACAGCTCTCGGACGCTGCCGGTGATATGAGTGGTCACGTTGTCAAGGGCTTTCGGCGTTTCCTGTGCCAGCAGCGCCTTCGCCTGTTCCGACAGGTTCAGGTGGTATTTCTCCGCAATGGCAAGCGCTTGTGCACAGGTGGAGGAATCCGGCACCGCCGGGCCACTGGCGATCATATCCAGCGGGTCACCCAGAATATCGCTGAGCACGATGCTGAACACCCTTGCAGGCACGCAGTGCTGCGCGAACCGCCCGCCCTTGACTCCGGACAGCCGCTTGCGGATGGTATTCATCTCCACGATATCGGCTCCGCTGGCAAGGAGCTGATTGGTGATGTCCTGCAATTCCCCGCCGGGGACAAGCGGCTTTTCAAACAGGGCGCTGCCGCCGCCGGAAAGCAAAAACAGCACCGTGTCCTCTGCGGTCAGCCCCTGTACCAGCGCCAAAGCTTTTTCGGTGGCTGCAAAGCCGTTGGCATCCGGTACGGGATGACCTGCCTCATAACAATTTACACCGGGGATTCTGCCTTTTACATGGCCGTACTTGGTCACCACCACGCCGCCGTCCACGCGCCCCAGTGTCTGCACGGCGGCGTATGCCATCTGCCAAGCGGCCTTGCCTGCCGCCACCAGCAGCACTCTGCCGCCTCCGGGCTGAAAGTCCTCCAGCGCGCGGCACACGGCTTTATCCGGCAGAACCGCCTGAATGCTGGAACAGATGATCTCATCCGCATCCCGCCGCAATGTGGTATTCATAATACAGTCCTCCTAACAGAGTTTGCCCATTCTCGATCCGAATGACCTGCTGCGCAATTTCCGAGTGATGCAGGGCTTTACGCGGTCAGGTCTTTTTTGCCGGGGTTCAGGACGAGCCACACGCCCTCGCCTTCACGGTTGCGGTTTTCGTGGCTGCCATAGTAGACATAGAGCTTGCTCAGGGATACCGCACCGATCTCTTCCGCAGTGGGGGCGGCGGCAGTCAGGGCTTCGGCGGTGACTGCGCCGTTCTCGGCTTCGCTCACGTCTGCCCATGCGGTCTCGTTGGCAGTCGTCAGTTCATTCACCTCGGCACGGCCCATGTATGCCGGAATATGTTCCGGGTCAAGGCCGATAGCTTCCGTAAAAGACGCCACAGCCTCGGTGTAGTTCAGCTCGGTCAGGTATTTCCGTCCCAACTCGATCTTATCCGCTGCCGTAACCGCTTTTTTGCTTTTTTCAGTTGCTACATTTTGTATTCCTCCAAAGCGCAACCCCAAAGTTATGCTTCAAACATTTTCCAGCTGACACAGCCGTCCAGCCAGAATTTTCCGTTTCCAGAGGTCATGCGCACCTTATTCTGTGCATCCAGATCGTTAAAGTGCCACCACTCCGAGGCCAGCGGTGTCATGCCTGCATTGGTACAGTACCCCTGCAGCCGCCGCGCACCGTCTGTCATGGATGCCGATGCAGTGGCCCGCTTCCATGCGGTGGCCGAATTAGAAGTTACCGGGCCGGTAAAGCAGGCCGCCGCACTGCTCAGCTCGTGCATGGCAGAGGGCATGGCGTATTCCTCACCGGTCACCTGTACAAAGGGACACCCCGCCATGCTGTGCTCTGTCTGCTCAGTGATGCGCAGCAGGGTCGTGTCCATTGCCACACCGCGCTGATGGTTGGAAAGAGACGTTGCAATAAACCAGCCGATATTCCACGCGCCCTTGTTCAGCGCCGTCATCAGTTCCTTGGCCATCCTTGCCTTGGCGTACACCGCATCCTTTACCAGCATCTGCACCTCATAGGGTCGGAATGTCTCTATGATCTTCAGGCAATCGCCCTCCTTCAAAGCATTTTTCTGCGCTGCACCAACCTTTTTTGCCATAGCGTAATTGATAGGCATTAGATACTCATCCCGCCCAAGGCGCTGGTTGTAGAACAGGCCGTCATACAGTTTCTGTCCCGTAATGCCTTCAATATCCTTTCCGCAGGTTTTAAAGATCGATGCCTTGGCATTGGGGTTTTCGTATACGATGGAAGGCAGAACATCGGGCAGATTGATCATACACAGTTCATTTTCCAACCAGCCCACGGTGCCGTCCAGCAGGCAGACCTGCCAATATGCGCCAGACTCCTGCCGGATATAAAACATATCTCCCGCTGCAAGTCTGCGCAGTACCGTACTGGCCCCATCCGGTCTCTCGTACAGCAGCATCACAGCCGCCCCTGCAAAGCCTGTTGAACCTTCCAACGGCAGTTCGAAGTTCTGGGGAACGCGGATACCATCCCGCAGAACCGCATTGTCGTCCAGTGCTGCATTCCACATCGGTCCGGTTTCAGAGACCGGATCACTGACTTCCTGCTGCTGCCAGCTGACAGCCCGCTCTTCCACTGTGGGGTTCTGGCAGCCCGTCAGAAGCCATGCGCATGCCATGGCCGAAAGGCACAGAAAATCACGTCTTGTTGTTTTCATGTATTTTCCGTCCCTTCTTCCTGCTGTTCCTGTGCCGGAGTTTCCGGCGCTGTCGGTGCCTTCAATGCGGTCTCCTGCTCTGCCGCCGATCCCTCCGGCGACTGCGTCGGCTGTTGTGCCGCCGGGGCAGTCTGCCCCGCTTCCGTTGTTTCGGTCTGTGTCGGCTGCGCTTCCAGCAGTTCTTCCTCCGGCGGTTCGCCCTCTGCATCCTTTGCAAGATCGTCCTCCGGTGCCTGATCCCCAACCGGCTGAACACTGCCGCTGCCGTTCAGGTTGCTGCTAAGTGCGCCCTCCCCGAATGTGCCCGACTGACTGACGCCGTTGATAAAATAGTAGCTTTTTTCATGGGAATGATCCCATCCCTGCTTCGGTTCTCCATTTGTCCCAAAAGCATAGGGCTGGCCATCGATCACACACCACCCGGTCATCTGATTTCCGTTGCCGTCCAAATAGCGCGTGCCCGCATCCGTTTCAACCCAGCCGGCCTGACTGACACCGTCCACAAAGAAATAATCCTTTCCATCGATCTCTGTCCAGCCCTGTGCCGGTGCGCCGCTGTTGTCGTAGTATTTCAGGACGCCGTCCGTTTTTTTCCAACCGTTCAGTCGGTTTTTGACCCGTCCATCGCTATCCAGTTCCCAGACCTTTCCGTCCTCCTGATAAGTACCGGTGCGCGGATGTCCGGTTTCGTCAAAGCAGTACTGCACTCCGTCCAGCATGATCCAGCCGGTGTACAACTGTCCGGTCTCCGGTTGGAAATAGTAGTATTTTCCGTCTATCTTCGCTTCGCCCTGGGTGAGCTCTCCATCTGCGTTGGCATAGCCGACATAGCCGTTCTCTTCAATCCAGCCGACCTTCAAAAAGTTGTTGCTGCCAAAATAGTAGAGCTTATAGTTGATCTCATACAGCCCCTGCGCACGGGTGCCGGTAGTCGGCGAGATATAGTAGCGATGCAGTCCTTCGCCGTGCCACCCCGTAGTCTTACTCTGGATCACATTGTAAACTCCAAAAGCGGCCCCTGTGAGCAGACACAGGCACACCAGTACTACACCGACGGCTTTCAGCGGCGTTGCCGCCCTTCTTCTGCGCGTATTCTGCGTCACGCTAAACCGATATCGTTTGATCTTCTGGCGTTTCATTCTCATCTTCCCATATAAAGATTCAGCCCCCGGTGGAATGCCAGAGGCCGAATTTCATGTTTAATAGGCGTCCTGTACCGTCTCTTTACCGTTTTCACGGTAGGTCGTCACAGTAAAGCCGTTGTAATACAGCAGGCCATCCTCGCCATCACCGATGCAGCTGGAAGCATACTCCGAACTGTTCGGCTTGCCAATAGCGGCATACAGCTTGGAAACGTCTTTGCCCACATACTTCAGGGCAGTTTCCAGGCTGGCAGTTTCTGCCGGAGCAGTCTCTGTAACGGGCTTGCTTTCCACAGGCTCCGTCTTTTCTTCTTTGGAGGAAGCAGCCGTCTCCTGCTTTGCAGGCTTAGATTTTGCCGCAGTCTCGGCCTTGGATTCGGCCTTGGATTCGGCCTTCGACTCTGCCTTGGATTCGGCCGGTTTCTCCGATGCCGCCTCGCTTACCGCAGAAGAAGCTTCAGAAACTGCCTCCGAGACAGCCTCGCTTTCCGGCACAGCCTCCGACGAAGCAGCCTCCAATGCCACAACGGAAACCGATTCGGATTCCACAGCCGAGGAAGCGGTCGTTTCTGCTTTTGCCCCGCATCCCGATGCCAGAAGCATCGCACCGCAGAGCACTACACCCATCATCTTATAGTTTACATTCATTTTGTTTGTTCCTTCTTTCTATTCTTTCAGTCAGTCGGCCAAGGCGCAGAAGACCCATTCACCGTCCGACAGAAATGCTGCTTTTAGTTGCTGCTCCCGCACATTCTGCGGAAGATACGCCGTAAACGGCTGTGTTCCCTCTCCGCAGGGGGAGGCTTCGTAGGTTCCGGTCTCTGCCAGAATGTAGATCGGAGAGTCGTCATCCACACGCTGCCCGCTCAGATCGCCTGTCAGGCAGAAAGTTTCCTCCATTCGGCTGTCCTTCCGTTGTGCCTTCGCACTTGTACCGGTATCTGCTGCCGGGACTGCCGTGCGTTCCGGAGCAGGCATTTCCGGGGCGCGTTCCAGCAGCCAGTTCAGGTTGCGTTCCACCAGTTCCACCAGCAGCACATCGGGATGCTCTTCTGTAACAGCCGTCAAAAGGTAGGGCATATTCCGGGAGAAACAGGCATTGCCGTAGCTCTGTGCCAGAAAAGGATGCAGATTGATGCCAAAGGAATCGCGGTATACAAAAATGCTTTCGTCTGCCGCCGAATTTTCCGTGTGGATCGTGATATCATCTGCCGAGTGGAATTTTTCGTCATACTGATAGGTAAAGTCGTATGCCGTATCCTGTTCCGTCTCGTTTCCGGCAGGGTACACCATCTCATACAGATCGCCGGTATGCGGGGATGTTTTTCCATTGATGCAGGAATCAAACTCCGCTTCAGAGCCTTTCAGTTCTTTCAGCAAAGTCTGTGCTGCCAGCTGTGCGCCCCGCATATTCCAGTGGCTGTCCCGACGGTAATACAGCTGCTCTTCGTGGTCAGACAGTGTTTTGAACAGATCCACATACCGGACATTCTGCTGTTCCATCTGCTGCTGAAGCAGTTGGGCGTTCCGTACGGAGGCTGCCGTATACCGTGTCGGCATCTGACCGCCATACAGGGAATTTTTATTGGGTGCGATGGTAAAGCAGAACCCAATGCCGTTCTCTTCGCAGTATTCCTGCATCAGACCCAGTACATGAGCGGCCGCATAACTCTGCCGGGCTGTAAAGGGTTCTGCGCCGGTATAGTCCGCAAGGGTGCTTTTATAGAACAGCCAATCGTCTTTTCCCAACAGCACACTGCTGCTGTCCAGCGTTTTGAGCACGGTTCCGGTAAGCTGATCGTTCAAGGTGATCATCTCATGACGGAGCCCGAAATGATCCGCAAAATAATCCGAAAACTCATTCAGGATACCGGTATTGAAGCTGCCATCCTCTTTCCGTAATTCAGGAAAGGATGCAAGCTGCTCATTGCCCACCGCTTTTTCCGTCTGCCAAGGCATCACAGCCACAGGCAAAATGCAAATTGTGGCAATGACCCCCACAAACAGGATATATCCTAATTTTTTCACTTGCATTTTTCCACCTCAGAACTGGAAATAGATAAAAGGCACATAGGATGCAGCCGACAGATGCAGGATATCCACCAGCAAAAGCGCCAGCGCCCCTGCATAACTCAGTGCCTGAAGGCATGCATACACGCTTCCGGTCTGCTGCTCTGCTTTACGGCAGACCAGCGGCAAAACCGGCGTACTGCCCACAAGGCCAACCGCCAGTGCAAACAGGGTCAGCGGGGTCAGACACTGCGCCAGCAGCAGCCCTGTCTGCGCAGAGGCAGAGACCCCGGAAAGCATGGCTCCTATCATTGAGAAAGCCTGCCCCATGTTGTCTGCACGGAAGATCACAAAGCCAACCAGCACCACAAGCAGGGTGTACAAATGTTTCAGCACCGCACACGCAGGGTTCTGCCCGCCTTTGCCATGTTTTTCCAGCCCAAACAGCTTTTTAACGGCGTCCTCTGCCACGATAAAGAAGCCATGCCACAAACCCCAGACGATAAAGGTCCAGTTTGCACCATGCCACAGCCCCGTGCAGAAAAACACGATCAGCTTGTTCCAGTAAGTCTTTTCCTTGCCCTTCCGGTTGCCGCCCAATGGGATATACAGGTATTCCCGGAACCAGGTGGAAAGGGAGATATGCCATCTGCGCCAGAATTCCTGAATACTGGCCGAGATGTACGGATAATTGAAGTTTTCCTTGAAGTGGAACCCAAAGCACAAGCCCAGGCCGATGGCCATATCGCTGTATCCGCTGAAGTCGAAATAGATCTGCATCAGATAGCACACCGCGGCCAGCCAAGCCGTCCGGCTGTCCAGCACAGAGCGGTCGGCGTTGTAGATCAGTGCTACAACATTGCCGCAGATATCGGCGATCAGCAGCTTCTTGCTCAGGCCCACAATAAACCGGCGCAGGCCTTTTGCCAGCTGCTCCAGCGTATTTCGGCGGCTATGGATCTCATCTGCCACGTCCTCATAGCGGATGATCGGTCCTGCCACCAACTGTGGAAACAGAGCAATGTACAGCAGTACATCCCGGAAATGGGTGCTCTTCAGGCGTTCATTCCGGTATACGTCGATCACATAACTCAACCCTTGAAAGGTGAAGAACGAGATGCCCACCGGCAGAACGATGGAAGGCACCGGGATCGTCACGCCCGGCAGCCGGTCTACCGTCTGTACCAGAAAAGTCAGATACTTGAAAATACCCAAGATTCCCAGATTAACGGCCACAGCGGCATAGAGCACGCTCTTTCGCCCGGAGACGAACAGACCGGCCAGATAATTGCAGAACACAGAGAACAACAGCAGCAGAACATACCACAGCCCGCTGAAGGCATAGAACAGCAGACTGGCTGCGACGAGCCAGAGATTTTTTGCTTCCCGCCCGGGCAAAAGATAATAGCATCCCAGCACGATGGGCAAAAACAGAAACAAGAAAATTACGGAACTAAAAACCATTTTTCGGCTACCTCAGCAATCACGGAAACTGGTAGCTGAACACCGTTTTATTCAGCGGCATTTTATACATATTATATTCTGCATGGCCGTATCTGCCGGCACGATAGCCCCACTCCAGTTCCACATCATAGATATAGGGAACTCCGTTCTCGCAGATCATGACCCATGCATGGTCCGAGTCCTTGCGGCCCACACCGCCAGACACTACATAGGCATTGTAGCCCAGCCGCCGGGCCATATAAAGGAACTGGCCTGCAAAGCAGTAGCAGTTGCCCTTTTTGTGTTCAAACATGAACAAAGCGCTCTCTTCTGCCCAAGCCGTTGTGCCTCTTGCCTGATGCGGACGGGCAAGGTATGCGCCGTGATCCCGGACATACAAATAGGCGGCGCGCAGCTTTTGCGCCTTCGTCATGCCAGAGTTTGTGCACGCAGCCAGTGCCTGATCCACATAGCTGTCCAGCGTTGCATTGCCAGAGGTATAGCGGCCATTCGCATCAAAAGTAAGGTATTCTACCGCGCTGTTCGTCAGGAACGAGCCATCCTCTTTGACATAGTACATTCCTCCGTCGATCTCGTGCAAACCCTTGGCGTACCGATCGATGGCATAGCCATTCTTCGAAACATGATACAGCTTGCCGTCAATCGTCACAAAGCCACCTGTGCCGGTGCGTCTACTGACTGCACCGCGTATGCAGTCGGCACCAGAAGCATGGCCGACATTGCAAGAATAACAGCCGTTACACTAAGTTTTTTCAGCATTTTTTCATACCCCTTAATCGATTGATTTTTATTGATACTCGTTCCAGATCTGTTCCTTCAGCTTTTTTTCCTGCTGCGCAGGATCCATGCTGAAACGACTGCCGCAACAGCCGAAACGATCATGCCAACGATTCCAACCACAAAAAAGATCTGTCCGGTAGACGCAGGTATTCCCTCCTTATTTGAGCCATCCGCTGGTGCGGAGCTGGTCGATCAGAAGATAGGCCATCTGCATATCAAAACGATAATCCGATGGATACTGCTCCTGCAGATCTTTCAAAACCTTTTCAGCTTCACTGTACTGATCCAATGCCTGCAGTACAGTTGCCAGATTCAACCGGGTGGCAATAGTATCGTAGCCGCTGTCCACCAGTTCCTCCAGCAGTTGCTGCGCTTCAGCATAGTATTCTTCTGCATTTTCTTTGTCAGATGCTGCCTGCTGCATCATAAGATCCGCAAGCATCTCCTTTTGAAGCACAGCCTGACCTTCCGGAAGGTTCTGGCATCCCTGTTTCAGAATGCGCACAGCCTTTTCCATATCGTCCTGATTCAGCGCTGCATTTGCGGCTGACAGGTAAGCATGGCTCAGGAGCTGCGGGTCCTCCACCTCATTGAACACTTTTATGTAAAGCGCAAGCGCCTGATCATAGTTCTTTTGCAAGGACAGAATCTCTGCCGCAACCAGATCACAGTCACCGAAGGAAGCGCCTTTTTTCTGCAATGTATCCAGCTCCTGCTGTGCCTCTTCCAGCTTTCCATCATTGGCAAGTGCAATAGCAAGACCCCCGATAGCTTTCAGTACCTGCTCCCTGTAACCGGACGGCCGCCTGCAGTTCCAGCACCGCATTGGCGTAATCCTTATCATAATACTTAAAGATCGAGCAGATCGTAGAGTACCCCACTCTACAGCCACTATTCTTTTTTAGATTTTACAGCTAATTCCGCAATCGGTCAATGAAAAACACTCCAAAATCCAATTTTTTTGGGGGGAAAAATTGTTTGACGCAATCGACAGTATTGCCCAAAACCCGACAATTTGATTGTATGCTCCGTCAAACAGGCCCATTAAACAAAAAGAATTGTATCGCCGATGCAGGCGTTGGGCGTGGATATCCAGACCATCCAGAGCATCGTAGGCCATGCCGATACCGAGATGACTGAGCATGATCTCCATGTTCAGGAATCCATTCGGCAGAGTGCGGTCCAGTTGTTCAGCGAGGCGTTTTCGGCCTGAAAATTGGACGGAACGGCACGAATTATCGCGAGCCAGCTTTTCAAATCGTTGGCATCAACGCTGGCTCGCATATCGCAGCAGATGATGTTGCGTCAAAAAAGCCCACTTGCCCCTGCGATTGACCAGATAAAATCTTTGGCATTGTGGTCAAAATTGTGGTCAAAGCCAAATGAGGCCAGCCTATAAACAAAAAAGTCCAACGATTTCTAACGTGAAATCGTTGGACTTATGGTCCGAGTGGCGAGAATCGAACTCACGGCCTCTTGAACCCCATTGTGCTCCAATCGCGGACACATTGGTCAAAACGGCACACACTATACGCTATATCACCAATTTTCGAATCCGTTTTTTCATCCTATTTCGTTTGATGTCAAGAAGTTTCGTTTCTATTGTGGTCAAATTGTGGTCAAACGACCTCGACAAATGACTTTTATCCCCTGCTAAGTTACATCGCGCAATTTCGATTTTCACAAATCGAAGTTGCGCTTTTTTATTTGCACGAATTATCTATAAGGAGGTTTTTTCAATGATGTTGATGTATCCGCGTTATTTTTTTAGCATTGACAGAATCATATGACACTTGATTATTTCTACGGACAAGCCGGAGAGCTGTTTTCGTTCTTCCGTATTCCAAAGGCGCTGTTTCAGGAGCAGCGGTTTCAAAATCTGTCCACAGATGCCAAAATACTGTATGGCATCCTGCTTGACCGCATGAGCCTGTCGGCGAAAAACGGTTGGCGGGACGAGCAGGGCCGGGTGTATATCATCTACACCGTCCGGGAAGTGCAGGAATCCCTCTGCTGCGCCGAACACAAGGCGGTCAAGCTGCTCCGGGAACTAGAGGACATCGGCCTCGTCGAGCACAAACGCCGTGGTCTGGGCAGGCCCAGCCTGATCTACGTCAAGGATTTTTCGTCTGGACTGCCAAAAGCGCAAGTACAGAATTGCCAAAACAGCAGTTCTGGTGCTGCCGAAATCGCAATTCTGGAACAGCCAAAACCACAAGCAAATAAGACTAATAAGAATAACACTGAAATGAGTGAGACTAATCCTTTCTATTCTGAAGAAGCAGAGGAGATGAGCAAGCGCGAACAACTGAAAGAGTACTTTTCTCAGTCTTTGGAGGTAGACCTCCTGCTCCGGCTTTGCCCGGACGATGAGGATACCATCTATCAGATCGTAGATTTGCTGGTGGACACCTGCGCTACCAACCGTAAGCTGCTGCACGTTGCCGGGGACGACAAGCCTGCCGAGGTGGTACGCAGCCGGTTTATGAAGCTGAACGCCGACCATATCCGTTTTGTGCTGAAGTGCCTTGCAGAGAACAGCAGCCCGATCCGTAACATGAAGCAATATCTGCTCGCATCTCTGTACAACGCACCCACCACGATGCAGCTTTCCTACCAGAACCAAACCAATCACGACTTAGCGAATCAGAGGTGATAGAAATTTCAAAGAAAGCAACCACGATTGCCATCGTCAACCAGAAAGGCGATATCGGCAAGGCCGTTCCCCTTTCCGCACGTTCTGCGGAAATCAGTACCGTAGGCGAAAGCCTACCAGTCTTTGACAGAGGAGGTGTTGGCGAATGACGAAAGGCGGCTTAAACGTGTCGCTAAAAGGTGCAGATGACATCTTTTCTACCGAGGAATCCCGGCAGGAGCAGCAACGGGAACAGGTGCAGCAGATTCCAATTGCGGAACTGCACCCATTCACGAACCATCCCTTTAAGGTTTTAGATGACGAGTCCATGCAGCGCACGGTGGAGAGCGTGGAGCAGTACGGTGTGCTGTCTCCACTGATTGCCCGCCCACGCCCGGAAGGAGGCTACGAGATCATCTCCGGGCACCGCCGTCAGCACGCTGCACAGCTTGCCGGGCTTGAAACCCTACCGGTCATTGTACGCAACATGGACGATAACGCCGCAGTTTTGCTCATGGTGGACTCGAACCTCCAACGAGAGAACATCCTGCCCAGTGAGCGGGCTTTTGCCTACAAAATGAAACTTGAGGCTCTGAAAAAGCAAGGTGCCCGGTCAGATTTAACTTCCCGACAAATTGTCGGGAAGTTGGAGACGGCAGATTTAGTTGGAAAAGGAAGTGGAGAAAGTGGCAGACAAGTCCAGCGTTTCATCCGCCTGACCAACCTTATCCCTGAACTGCTGAACATGGTGGACGAAAAGAAACTTGCATTCAATCCCGCTGTGGAGTTGTCCTATCTGGACGAAGCCCAACAGCGGGATTTTTTAGAAGCAATGAACGATACCCAGAATGCACCGTCCCTTTCCCAAGCACAGCGGCTCAAGAAGTTGGCTCTGGAGGGTCACTTCTCGTATGATGCTGCCTTTGCAGTCATGGGCGAAGCCAAGAAGGATGAACTGGACAAGGTTGTCATCAAAAACGACACCCTGCGGAAATATTTTCCCCGCAGTTACACCCCAAAACAAATGGAGGACACCATCATCAAGCTGCTGGAACAATGGCAGCGCAAACGGCAGCGACAGAATGAACGCTGACCCACACCGCAACGAAAGACCCCATAGGGTCTTTTTCTTTTATCGAAATGGAGAAACGCCTATGAACAACGATTCTACCCGTACCATCCGTTCCGAAGGAGTCGCCATGGTGATGCACAGTGAATGACCGGCGTGACCAGCAGCTTCACTTCCGGGTCAGCAAGCCGGAGTTGGAACGAATCCGGAACAAAATGGAATCCAGCGGCATTCTAAGCATTGGTTCCTACCTGCGCAAGATGGCTCTGGACGGATATTGTCTGCGCCTTGATCTGCCGCAGCTGCGCCGGATGGCATATCTTTTGCAGATGTGTAGCAACAATCTGAACCAGTATGCCAAAGCCGCCAATGAAAACGGTCAGGTCTATGCCGCCGATTTAGAGGACTTGCGCGCCCGGCTGGACGAACTGATCAGCATCAGCAAACAGATCCTTTCGCAACTATCCAATTTTTGATTTTTACCGCAGTCGGAGGGCTGCGGTTTTACATAACGGTTGATATCCTTGCTCCACAGTAGCCGATACCTTTATAATAGGCTGAATAAAAATGGTTGTGTTCAATATACTGTCTGCGCTGAAGAAGATTGTCCCCTTCCCTGCATTTCTCTTTGTAATTTTGATGATAAAACAGCCGCTCACCCCGTCCAGCTATGTGGCCGGGCCGCACAGACGAAAAGAGCAGCGCTGAAAACAAAGTTCCAATAAACGACGACAGACCAAAGTCCCTCCTTAGAGAAGAACTCTGGTCTGTCTCTTCGTTTTGTTATAAAAGCGTTTGGAACAAACGCGTAGCCTGCATCGGCACGATGCAGAACACATGGGGTTTGGGCACAGCCCAACAAGCATTTTGAATTTGGATTTCAAAAAATCCGATTCAAAAATCGCGAGTTGGTACCAGCTCGCACTGCTTGCAGCGTAGATATTCCCGTCAACCTCTGCGTCAGAAATTTTCAAATCACTTCAGCTTTGCAAGGATCTCGTCTGCACTCACGCCGCTGGCCAGCAGTTTTTTCAGCACGTCCTCTGCTTCAGCTTTCTTTGCAGATTCTGCTGCTTTGGTTTCGGCTTTGACCTTTTTAGCTTCGATTTTGACGATTTCCTTGCCGATAGATTTCAGCTCTGCTTTCTTGGTTTTCAGGTCAGCTTTCAGCGTATCGATGTTCGCAGTAATGGATGCAATTTCGGCGGAAACGGCTTCCTTTGCGGATTGCTTTTCGGCGAGCTGTGCAGCAAAGTCAACAGTTGCTTTTACGGTCTTGGGCTTATTCTTGCTTCCTTTGGGACGGGGCATAGAGGACACCTCCATTCAATATTTATAATACAAGTATAGCATTACAAATATTGGATAGCAAGAAATTTATATCGGCAAAATATGCGTTAGACAACGTATCCCTTGGCCTTGATGACCTCCACAACCTGAGACACATACTTCTGGCAGGTGTCATGGTCGGGAGCCTCCACCATCACACGCACAACAGGCTCCGTACCAGATTCACGGACAAGGATACGGCCAGTGTCACCCAGTGCCTCGGCTACGGCCTTGACTGCCTCCTGCACCGCCGGGTCGTTCTGTGCAGCTTTCTTATCAGTGACACGAACGTTCTCCAGAACCTGCGGGTAGATCTTCAGGGGCTCAGCCAGCTTACTCATAGGCATCTTCTTTGCCAGCATGACTTCCATCATTTTCAGGCTGGTCAGGATGCCATCACCGGTGCTGGCGTACTTGCTGAAGATGATATGGCCACTCTGTTCACCACCGATACGGCAACCGTTCTTAGCCATGTATTCGTAGACGTACTTGTCGCCTACGGCGGTCTTTGCGTAGTCGATTCCCTGCTCATCAAAAGCCTTGTACAGGCCGAAGTTGGACATGACAGTAGTGACCACGGTGTTAGTCAGCAACTTGCCACGTTCCTTCATATAGCAGCCGTAGATGTACAGGATGTGGTCGCCAGTGATGACATTACCCTTTTCATCCACACACAAGCAACGATCAGCATCGCCGTCATAGGCGAAACCAACGTCCAAGCCCTTCTCCACCACAAACTTCTGCAGGTCCTCGATATGAGTAGAGCCAGCGTTGTTGTTGATGTTTAGACCGTTGGGCTTGTTGTTGATGACATAGGTATCTGCACCCAGAGCATCGAACACACTCTTTGCAATATTCCAGCTTGCACCGTTGGCGCAGTCCAGACCGACCTTCACGCCCTTGAAGGAATAGATACCCAGAGAAATCAGATAACCCATGTAGCGGTTGCGGCCTGCCACATAGTCCACGGTGCAACCGATGTGCTCACGATGAGCAAAGGGCAGCTCTGGCCAGTCCTTATCAAAGACGTGAAGTTTGCCATCGATGTAGTCCTCGACTAAGAGCAAGATCTCCTCCGGCATCTTCTCACCATAGCAGTCGATCAGCTTGATGCCGTTATCGTAGTAGGGGTTGTGGCTGGCAGAGATCATGATGCCGCAGTCAAAGTCGTCCACGCGGGAGATGTAGGCCACAGACGGGGTGGTGGTGACGTGCAGCAGGTAGGCGTCTGCGCCAGAAGCCGTCAGGCCAGCGACCAGACTATACTCGAACATATAAGAACTACGGCGAGTGTCCTTGCCAATGACGATTCGTGCAGGCTCGTTGTTGCCGTTGCGCTCACGCAAAGCGTTATAGTACCAGCCCAGAAAACGACCAACCTTGTAGGCGTGGTCAGCGGTCAGAGTAATTCCAGCTTCCCCACGGAAGCCATCAGTCCCAAAATACTTTCCCATTATAGCTTTTCCTCATCCAAAGAGTGAATCAACGTTTATATGCTTTAGCCGGAGTATAATCCATTGTCTGCCGCTCACCACGGAGAGGCAGCATATTTGAGCAGCACAGCCATGCTAATGCATGGCTATAATTTTAGAGTTTTTCTTCCAGTATATCTGCAATTCGCTCACAGGCATGTCCATCGCCATACGGATTGCTCGCCTTGCTCATTGCCTCATACTCATCCTTATCAGACAGCAGACGGCTGAACTCTTTATAAATTGTTTCTTCTTCCGTGCCAACTAATTTCAGCGTACCTGCCGCAATGCCTTCCGGACGCTCCGTGGTATCACGCATCACCAGAACAGGCTTACCCAAAGAAGGCGCTTCCTCTTGAATTCCGCCAGAATCCGTCAGAATCAAGTAACTACGGCTCAGGAAGTTGTGGAAATCCAGAACATCCAGCGGTTCAATAATGTGAATTCGGTCGTCATTTCCCAGATACTCATTTGCGGTTTCGCGCACAGCAGGATTCATGTGAATGGGATAGATTGCCTTAACATCAGGATGCTCATCCATCACACGGCGGATTGCCTTAAACATGTGACACATCGGCTCACCGAGATTCTCACGGCGATGTGCAGTAATCATGATCAGACGGCTGTCCTTTGCCCATTCCAGTTCAGGGTGCGTATAGTTTTCCCGCACGGTGGTCTTCAAAGCATCAATAGCCGTGTTGCCGGTAACATAGATGCTGGCTGGATCTTTGCCCTCTTTCAGCAGATTCTGCTTAGAAAGCTCTGTGGGAGCAAAGTTGAATTTACTGATAATGGAAACCGCCTGACGGTTGAATTCCTCCGGATACGGGCTGTAGATATTGTAGGTTCGCAGACCAGCCTCTACATGGCCTACAGGAATCTGCATATAGAAGCAAGCCAATGCAGTCACGAAGGTCGTAGATGTATCGCCGTGTACCAATACTACATCAGGTTTTTCCTTTTCCAGAACAGCCTTGATACTATTCAGAATATTGGTAGTTACGTCGAACAGCGTCTGCTTATCCTTCATGATGGACAAATCATAATCTGGGGTAACATCAAATGCCTCAAGAACCATATCCAGCATCTGACGATGCTGTCCAGTCACACAAACAACCGTCTCCAATTCTTTGCGTTTCTTCAGTTCATTGACAAGCGGACACATTTTAATTGCTTCCGGGCGAGTGCCGAAAACGAGCATAATTTTCTTCATTTTAATTTCCTCCGTGTTTGGCTTTTTTTACACTAAAATATAATAGTATTGTCAAACTCATTTCACCAATTGGTGCTGCAAAAGAAACCCCATAAATGCCCAAAACTCCACCCAGCAGGATATTCATTCCAACCGTTATTAGTGAACCGATTGTAAATGCACGGCTGTATAACTTTTGATTTCCGCTTGCAACTAAAAACTGTATTCCTATAAAGTTATTGATTACGCTGAACAGCATCCAAAGAACGAGCGGAATTATGATTGCAGAATATTCAAGATAATTCTTACCAAACGCAATCAGAATCAGATGGTCCCGAAGAAGTATAATTGCAAGTCCTGCTAACGCGAAAGCTGGAATAACGAGTTTTGCAGCGGTGGTGACTGTCTTGCGCCCACTTTCAAATGACTTTGAAAAACAAACGCTAATGTGCGGATAAAGTGCCTGACTGATCGGGCTAAAAAACAGCACCATAATATATGGAATTTTATAGATTGCTGAATAAATTCCAACAATACTTGGCGTTGCAACAGCACCCAGAACGGTTGTTCCAATCCCACTAAAAATTTTGGACATAGCCTGCGAAATAAACAAATACCAGCCATCTTTGATTTCGCTGATAGCATCTGCAATCTTGCAGAGCCTTACTTTTAGGCCATATTTTTTTCGTGCCAGCAGGATTCCCAGAGCAGCAGAAAGCAGGAAGGTTATGGCGTAGCAAATGCAGTACAGATACAGGTGATTTTCACTGTGTACCAGTGCAAAAACCATTAGTACCGAGAACAAGCGTGAAACTGCATTGATAATAGCAATCAACTTCATGTCCTGTTTGCCTTGAAAAAGCCATGTGAGTTGAAACGCAACGCCTAGAATAATCAGAAAGAGGATGTTCATACTGACGTACTGCGCACTGCTTGCGTGCAAAGCTACACTTAGAATATTCATTGCAAAAAATGTTCCGCACAACAATAGAATTCTTGCGGTAATAATCCTGCTGTACAGTTCTTGCAGGCCATCATCTCCGTGAACAGAAACTTTACGAGCACCCGTGAAGCCGAAACCATATTCAACGATCACCTGAAAATACGTCACCCAATTAAGTGCAAGGGAAAACACGCCGTAATTAGATGTTCCAAGAACGCGCGTAATATACGGAAGTGTCAGAAGCGGAACAATAGTATTGAATACCTGCAAAACGATCAGCCATGCGCTATTTGCTAAAACCTTTGATTTGAACAAATCTGCTAGTTTTTTATTCATCTGATATCTCCAAAAACTCGGCTGCGGATTTTCTGATTTCGTCCATCCGGCAATCAATCTCTTCATAATTCAAAGTGCTGCATATTTTCAGAGGGTCTTCGATATTCTGATATGCGGCAGTTGCACCAACACTTTCCAGCAATCCCTTTTTGCGAGTGTCGTGATGATTTTGCTTTGTGTCCAAACAAGAAAACTGCTTATGGAAAATCAGAGAAAAGAGCGTTCCATGAAAAGAATCCGTACAGATATAAGAAGCGTTGGCAATCAAGTTTACAAATTCTCCCGGTCCAGCATCAAAAACCGTTCCTTTACGAAAGCTGTTAGGACCAAATCTTGCATTGATTACTTTCAGCTCTAAGCCGCGACCTTTTGCAATTTTTTGCGCAATCGCAAATTCTTCACGGAACAGTTTCTTATGGAGGAAGTAGCAAATCAGATACGGCTTTCCAGATGGTTGCTCCAACATATTGTTCCAAGTATCTGCCCGCAGCAACATAACAGGGTCGCATACGACGGACAACCGTGCCGCCGTTTCTGCATCAAACTTTCCAAGGTCTTTTTGTTCTCGAATTGAGATTTTTGAAAAGTCATCCAGATAGCATTGAATCTTTTGGATATCATCTGGCGAGGCATTACCAGTACTAGCCGCGTACGCGATTTTTTTTGCTTTAGTTTTGAATGGATACAGAAAAGCTATCTCAAAATCATTGATGTTAGGGTTCAGCACTTGATCACTACCAGAAATAACCACGTCATATCCATTTTCTTCAATATATTGCTCCAACGATTCCACGGTAGAAAAATGCGGAGTCAAATGAAGATTCTTTTGGCAGAAGTCTACAAATCGGGCATGCTTTTTTCGGATACTGTGCGTAAACGGAAGCAGACAGATATTTGCAACCGCAGTTTTGACAGAGGCTCCATGCTTTACAACGTCATTGTTTTTCTGCTGCTTTTCACTGACAAAATCAAAAACCGTGACTGCATATCCTTGCTGGGATAAGTATGTCTGCAACGCATAGCACTGAAGTACCGCACCGTAGTTCTGCGCGAAATGGTATGTAATAATTCCAACTTTTTTCATTTTCTTTTTCCTGTAAAAAGCCGTTTGATATAATATTTCCAACAGCAGAGAATTGTAACTGTTTTGGGTGGAATCCCGCTGCACAACAGCTTGTAGCTCCAGTCTCTGCATTTAGGACGTTTGACGGGATGATGATATGGAATATTGTGTTCCAACGCTGTTTTGAAATTGATTTTTCCAATCAAAAAGACTTTTGTTTCGTCCAAAAAACATTTAGCTTTTGAGGTATTACAGAGCAAAACCGAGCACCCACGCTCTATGTCCAGTCCGTTAATATCCGTTTTCCATAAATCGCCTGCTGTAAAATCGGCAGTTCGCGCCTCATTTGCGTACTGACAGCTGTAACAGGATTCCCTCAAAAAAATCTGCCGTTGGAAAGACAGCGACAGCGGATCTTCCTCACCAATCAGATACACTACCTTGCCATTCTTGAATTCATAGCGGTTCAGATAATTCCGACCAATATAGCGGTCTTTTGAACGAAAAACATGGTTTTGAACAGGTGAGCCATATTTTGCAGCCATTTCCGAATAAAATTTTTCGATAACGGTTTTACTTGGAACACCTTGACACAAAATCTCAAACGTAAGCAGGTTTTTACGGTTTATTCTCTGCAGATTCCGGATTGCAGCTACCATACACGGCGTACCCGAGACCAATGTGAGTCCTTTTTGTGTACTCTCTATGATTTCACCATACGCTTTTTCTGAAATAGCGCACTGAAAATATTTTGATCCTGTCAGTTCATCAAGTTCTTTAAGCGAGGTAGCTTTTTGATATCGTAATTCTGTTCCAAAATCCACTACACCAAAAATCGCACCATTCTGCTCCAGCACAGTTTGTGCAATTCCATAAAACGCTCCGCCTGAGGCACAGTGCCGTAACGTAGTTTTATTTATCAATTGAACAGCATAACAGTCAGCAAAATCGCCAATCGAAGGCTTTTTTAGCGAAGGACAAACCTTATTGCACAGGTTGCAATCTACACATAATGACCTATCTACTTTAGGGTAGAGAAAGCCTTCAACAGACTCTACCATATTGATTGCGCTCTTTGGGCAGCTATAAGCGCATACTCCGCAGCCCGTACAATTTTCTTTTTTACAATTCAGCATATAGTCGCTCTTTCTTGTTAACGATGTATAACAATGCGTACCTTTCGACCTTTGAAAAGTTGAACCATAAGGCTGATAGCAACGAGTATAACAATCAGAATAAGGTAGACATCCATACTTTGCGTTAAAAGAACCATCGCCAAGATAAGTCCAATAGCCTTCGTGTCGATATCCTTTGACCGATCAATCATATTGCAAATCCAAACCAGAAAAATAATTCCAACTGCAAATCCCCAAAAGCCAAAATTGCAAATTGTCATTTCCAATAGAGATGGCGTTGTCCCCGCTGGCAGATTGTGAATACTCAAATTCAATATAGAACCGGTCAAATACATGTAATGTGGATATGGTTTGCTGGGCCACATTTTTCGCGGTATAAAAGCACCAATCAAACTTAAAAATGTCTCTCCACGATACTCCAAAATACGCTCACCGCGAATGATTTCCTTGTTGATCACATACTTGATAACATCATCCCGCCCGAAATCAACTCGTAGCATATCGTAGATACTCGATGATGATGTTTCCGCCATTGGTCTGATTACTGCCAAATAAAAGATAGAGAAGCCAATCAATACAATTCCTAATATTGGTAATGCTTTGTATATTTTCTTTCGACCTTCGACACTGATGTCCAAGTTTACTGTATAGAATATAAATAAAAGCAAAATATTGGCGAGCATAAAACGTTTTCCCGATATCCAGACAATTGCCACCGAGTAAAAAAGCGTTAGAATAATTTTTATGACGGTAAGCTTTTCTTTAAAGACTGTGCCAAAGTAAACAACCATACTTATTAACATACATGGTGTCATAAGAGCCATTTTGTTTGATTCCGTTAATCCTCTTGCACTCGAAACGGCGTAAACCGCATAATATTTCCATGAGCCTGTTAACGCGATATAAATGATAGGGAGGAAAATCAAAATAATTGAAATGACTCTGTTGTCACACAGAATTGAAGTCAACGAGTTATATGGTGCTAAAATTATTCTCCTCTTTTTTCTTCCACAAAATATATAAAGGAAGATAATGCACAGCATAATATACAAATCATATATTATACTAACCTGTTCATTGTGCATGGGTTCAATAAATGGTTTATACCAATAAGCTGTTATATACTGTGGTAGTCCAACCATATAGTTCAAAATGATAGGAAGAACGCAGAACACATAAAGAACAATAATCACATAGTTTGCCACAGAACAATTCTCTCGGAATACAACACGCTTATACGCCAACAGAACAATCCCTGTTGTGGTTAAAATCAAAAAACAATCAAAAAAGAAGTTCATATTATTTTTCAATCTTTCCCATCAATTTTTTCATAGTCTTTAGATTATCTGTTCCAGCAAAGAATTTTTTTGCGTTTTCAGAATAGGTGTCATAATCTGCTTCAATTTTCTGAATCGCGTGAATGATATTATTTGACTTCAGCTCCATGCATTCAGCCGCACCAGCATTGCCGACCGTGTTTTTCAGACCCGGAATGTCATTTGCCAGCATCGGGATGCCAAAGCCAGAATATTCGTAAATTTTATTCGGTGCACAGAACACTTTATTTAAAGAATCATTACGATAAAAAACTATGCCAATATGTGCATAGCTGGTAATTTCCAGATGATACGGTGCTGGAATATAGCTGACATATTCCACATTGCTATAAATTGCTTTGATTTTGTCTACGCTATGGTACTTATCAATTCCCATCAGCAGCAGAGTATACCCGGCATCCATCGTTTGCAACGCCTTAGCGACTTCCAAAATCTCGTCCGTGTTCTGCAAAATCCCCTGATACAGAACAACTTTTTTGTCTTTGATTCGTTCAACGACTGCTTTTGTTTCAGGAATCGAAGGTTCGTGACAGCGGTCAGTAATCTGGTTGTAAGGCTTGTTCGGGAATACATACGGCACTTCCGGAAGACTCCACCACGAACGCATGATATAGCCGCGAGTTTCCTCACAAACCGTCACGGCGGCTGCGTTCTGTGCAAGATTTTTCAGCAGTCTTACTTTCTGCGGGCAGTCATCCAGAAGTTCCAGCAGAGAGAGCACGTACTTCTTTCCGTTCAATACACCCTTCATAGGGAGTGCGCTTTCTGCCGTTCCAAACCAGAGCACTGTATCTTCCGGGTACTGTTTCAAAGCATTCAACACTCCGCAGCGGAATTTATACCAATCCTGCAATTTTTCAATTTTAGAACTTGCCACATCTTTGATCTCAGCAACTTTGTGGCAGGGAATATTCTCTTTTGCAAGAAGCTTTAATGCACTCTCATTCGATGTTCCATATAGCACTTCCACATCATAGCCAAGGTCTTTCAGCATACGAATCTGCGAAATGCAGGGGGGATAATAATGCAGCTGTGTCTTTACGATATATAAAACTTTCATGATAGCGTTACTCCTGTTTGTTAATTGAGTTTTTATAAAGTTCTTCCAGCTTTCGTGCTTCGGTTTCAATGTTGTAACCAGCTTTGGTCAACGCCTCGATACTATCATCGCTGTGTGGCTGTGCAGCATACTTCAGGATTTCTTTTGCCCATTCATCCGCTGATTTCTGGATAGAAAGGAAATGTACATTGGATGTCATGGCACAGCGATGATCCACATTTTCCGAAATCAGGCACGGCAAATTTGCTGCTTGTGCTTCAATTGATACCACCGGAAGCCCTTCATAAAGAGATGGTAAAATAAAAGCGTCCATTGCCTGATATAATTCATTCGTATTTGTAACATTACCTGTGAGCACAACAGAATTTTCCAGATGCAGTTCCTTTATTTTCGCAAGGACTTCACCTCGCAGTTCACCGTCTCCTACCAGCAAAAACTTTGATGCAGGCGTGATTTTTCTTACAGCATTAAAAATCTCTAAAACAAACGAGTGATTTTTCGGTGTGCAAAATCGACCAACATGACCAACACACAAAGCATCACCTATTGCATACTTTTCGCGTATCATCTGACGTGTTTTATCGTTCCTTTGAAACCGCTGCAAATCGATTGCATTGCGCATCATATAAACCTTTTGATGGTCTACTGCATCCGTTCCGTACAAAAACACGCCGGCATCATATCCACACGCCATCCAAACGTTAGCTGCAAGACGATTCAGACTTTTCAAAATTGGAAATGCCAGTTTTGCTTTTAAGTTATCCTCTCGGAAGGCACTGTGCGCATGAGAAATGCGTACCCGGACACCAAGCATCTTTGCAAGGAGCAAAACATAAAAATTTGTCAGTGTCATGTGACTGTGAGCAATGTCAAAGTGCTCTTGCTTCAGCACTTGATAAACCTCTCCGACATTTTTGGCGATGCTCTTACGTTTATGTGTTACAATATGAACGGTATAGCCTGCATCTTCAAATTGACGGATGCAGTCGTCATCGTTGATGTCCTGCGTGATAATGTGAAGGTCAAACTGCTCCGGATGCTGAAAGTGGGTTGTATAGTTCAGCAACATAGCTTCTGCTCCACCGAATTCAAGGCGTGATATAAATTCTGCAACTTTGATTTTTGAATCCATTTATTTTCTCCTGCCTATTACATAGATCAAAGCAGTTTGTAGTAGAATCTTTCTAATTTTTCTGCTTCAGTAACAATATCAAAACCTGCTTTTCGCATTTCCGCACTTGTGTCTTTTTTCTGATAATGAGATGTACTCTCTAAGACAGCCATCGCCCAATTCACTGCAGATTCTTCAGGTGAAACGAATGCCGTTGACTCAAGAATTTTTGTTTCCGGTGTTACCACATCAGCCATGACGCAAGGTACTCCTGCCGCCTGTGCTTCTACACCAACGACCGGAAGCCCTTCATATCGGGAAGGCAGAACAAAGCAATTCATGGCTTGATAAAATTTACTTGTGTCCTTTTGCTTGCCCATGAAGCGGACACTATCCGTTAAACCTAGTTTCTTGACTTTGTTACGGATGTCCTGTTCCAGTTCACCTTCTCCAATCAGAAGTAGAACGGCCTCTTGGCGTTGCTTGTGGATTTCGTTGAAAATGTCGATCAGGAAGTCATGATTTTTCTGGTAACAAAATCTACCGATATGACCAACAACGAGCTTGTCTTCCAACCCTAATTCTTTTCGCACAGTAGCAGCTTTCTGCGGGTCGTAGGAATAACGGCTCAAATCGATTGCGTTGTTGAACACCTGAAACTCTGTGTTTTTTCCATAAAGCCATTCACCTGCATATTGTGAGCAAGCGCACAACTTTGTTGGATAGATTTTAGCAAACGGTCGGAGCGCATATTTAATAATGTTCTTCTTTGTCTCTCCTTTACCGGCTGTCGAGTGGTTGTGCGCAATCCTGTTCGGAATGCCTGCTTTTTTGGCCCCCCACAATGAAAAAACACTAAGTGTATTCATATGGGAGTGAACTATTTTATATTGGTTTTGCTTAAAAAGCCGAATGATTTCCTTCTCATATGCCGAAAGATGCGTGTACTTCGGCACAATATAAACCCGTCCGCCGAGTCGCTCGATTTCTTCTCTCTGAGGTACTGCCGAGCCTTCCAGTGCAAAGAAATCAAACTGAACCTTTGTCCGATCAATGTGTCGGTAGTAGTTCATAACTACCATTTCCACACCGCCGTAGTTCATATCGGTCATCATCTGCGCAACTCTTATAGGTTCTGTCATGCTATCCCCTTTGATCTTGATGCTTTTATTACTGTGCTCCACTTTTCTTCAGGACGCTCTCTACGGTTTTAAACAGGATTTTGATATCCAGCCACAGCGAAGCGTTTCGAACGTAATACATTTCCATTTTCTGCCGTTCGCCACTTTGATAGGTCGCATTATTTCGCGCATACGCTTGCCAATACCCGGTAACACCCGGCTTTACAGCCAGCAGTACATCGTGGGTATCGTCATAATAGGTCTGAATTTCCGACTCGATCAGTGGACGAGGCCCTACCAGACTCATATCATTGCAAAGTACATTGAAAAGCTGCGGCAATTCGTCCAGACTGGTTTTCCGTAAAAAGTTTCCAATCTTAGTTATGCGTGGATCATTGTCGATTTTGAATTCCGTGTAGTACTGCTTTGCCTGCTCCGGCGTAAGCAGATCGATCATTTTATCGGCGTTCATGTACATACTACGGAATTTCCACATCTTAAACGGCTTTCCGTTTTTGCCGATTCGGACATGACCGTAGAACACCTTTCCCGGATCATCCACATAAACCAAAATTGCTGCGATCAACATGATGGGTGACAAAATGATTAAAGCGGCAGCAGAGGCCACAATATCAAACGCTCTTTTCACAAATGCATAGCATCGCCGTTTTACACCTGGTGATTCTTGCACATAATAGTTCATAGAACCGTTTACAGTTGTTTTATTTCCAGCAATCATTCAATATCTCCTCACTCGATCATCCCGCCTGAGCGGTTTCCTTTTCGCAATTTGCCACAAGCTCAATCGTTCCTAACAGCACACAAAGCAGTTGCTTTTATCTTTCGTTTGACTTGTTTCAACCCGCTTTTGCCGTAACGGTTTCGGCTTGCGCCGTCTGTCTAGACGAGCGCTTCGGGTTGCTTTTCCCCCACCGCATCCCGATGGCATCCAGCTTTGCGATCCGTTCCTCTGTCAAAACAGCGCCGCTTTTTTCAGAATTCTGGCGGGTATACCGCTGCCGTTTGACCCAATTTCCGAGGTTGTAACCGCCCGGTGACACATATTCTGCTGGGACGTTCAGGTCGCCGTGGGCATCAAAATAGCGCTTTGCCTCCTGATACCCCTCGTTCCACTTGCGGTCATTGCGATTGCCCCAGTACATCCCGATCCGGCTGAGCCGCTCGACCTGTTCCTCCGTCAGTTTTCCTTTCGGGTACGCCCATTGCTGGCTTTCGACCCATTGTCCCAGCCGTTCGCCGGCCGCTGTCACATAGGAACGTGGGATATTCAGGTTGCCGTTTTCCTCATAATAAGCCGCAGCCAGCGCATAAGCCTTTTCCCACTTGGCATCGAAAATGTTCCACACCATGCCGATCTCATCAAGCTGTGCGATGCGTTCTTCCTTCAGTCGGCCGTTCAGCTTTTGCTGCCGGGTCTTGATGATCCACTGTCCTAAGGGATAGCCGTCCGGATCCACATACTTTCCGGGCACCATCAGGTTTCCGTAGGTGTCGTGGTATTTCTTTGCGACCTCAAATCCGTGCTGCCACGCAATTTCCTTCCGATTGCCCCAGACCATGCCGATGCTGTCCAGCCGTTGAATCTGTTGTTCGGTCAGGATGCCTTGAATTTGTCCCTCGCGCACACGACGCTGAGTGACCAGCCACACGCCAAGGCTCAGACCGCCGGGCGTGGTATACAGTTTCGGGACATTCAGGTTGCCGTGTTCCGCATAGTAGATGCTTGCCTCGGAGAAGTAGTGCTCCCAACCGGACGAAAGGCTCGCTTGCAGCTGCTCGAACAGCACCCGGCAATCGTGCACTTGCTCGATGACCTCAAACCGTTCGGTCACAATCTTGTCGCCCTCGCCGTTGGCATAGAGCCGGTGGACCGCCTCCTGCATCTCACCTTGCAAACCGGAAATACTGGTCAAGCCCTCGAAATTGTTGACAACATCTAGGATAAGTGGTGTCGTATTATCACCAGCGGTCAGGGCACGTCCGATCTGCTGCTTGTAGATAATGGGCGAAATCGTTGGTCGGAACAGGATGACCCCGGAAATTCCCTCCACATGGACGCCCTCGTTAAGCATATCGATGCAGAACAGCAGCTTGAGCCGGTCACTGGTATCAGTTTTGAAGTCGGCAAACGCCTTGTCCGTGTTAGGGTCATCCGAGTAAGCCTGATACACCACCACATTTGAGTTGACCCCGGCGAACCACTCCGGCACATGGGACACCATTTCGTCCATATGCTCTTTGTTGGCGCAGAAGACGATGTACTTGCCAGACTTATTTGTGATATGATGGGCAAAGACCCTGTCCAAGCCGTCCGCCTGCTCCAGTGCCCGGCGCAAGGCATCCAGATATTTCTGATTCACATCCTGAATGCCCGGTGTCCGCAGGTTATCCACCCGCGCCTGATACTTTGCAAGGGCTTTCTGGTACTGATAAACCGTGGTCACATATTTCGGGGCAGGCAAAATGCCCCTGACGACTGCTTCGCCAAGGGTCATGTCGCTCGCCGTATGCCCATCAAAGAGCTCTTCGGCCATGTCACGGTTATTATCCAGATACCGGATGTTTGTTGCCGTCAGCCCCAGAAGCTTTGCCTCCGGGCATAACTTTAATAAAGCCACCGTGCTTTCGCCCCAGCATTCCGCACCGGCACGGTGGAATTCATCGAGTATAATATAGGCAGGCTTCTGCGCTGCAATTTTCTCCAGCTGCGCCTGTGTACAGCACATCAGTTTGGCATAGGTATAAAAGTGAACATTTGACAATGGAAAGCCCGGGTCGTTCTTTTTCAAGCTTTCCAACTGGGTTTTGAAAATGTATTCACTGGGAGAAAGCCAGATCACGACCTTCTCCGGGTTGTCCTCGATCAGCTTGAACGCAATGTAGCTCTTTCCGGTGCCGGTGGGATGAACAATGGCAGCCTTGCCATACTGGTCCATCATCCGGACTGCCGCATGATATGCTTTCTCGTTGTGTTCAAACAGACGCAATGCCACCCTGTTCACCCCTTCCCGCATAAAGGGGTATCCTTCACATGGAAAATGGAGGATACCAATCTTTCGACATCATTGTTTGAATTCTCCTATTATTTTATCATGGTTATATCTGGGAATCAATAGAAATCCTTACAAATGCATCCCACCTGACCTTAGAAAAAACCTCGCAGAAGCTGAAAGTTTTTTGCACATTGCCCAGTTCTGCATGAAAAATCCAGCAAAAAACGAAGGTGGACAGAATAAGTGGTCAGATGGGTGTCCAAGACGCAGGAGGAAACAGAAATGGCACGACGGGGAGAAAACATTCATAAGCGCAAGGATGGTCGATGGGAAGGCCGCTACATCAAAGCGCGTACATCGGAAGGCAAAATTCAGTGGGGCTACGTCTATGGCGCAGTTTATGCAGAGGTCAAGCAGGTGCTGATTCAGAAGAAAGCAGAGGCAGGCTTCTACAACCTGAAAAGAACCGACCGGACCTTTGAAGCACTGGCTGAGGTATGGCTGCACTCCCAGCAGAACAGCATAAAAGAATCCACCTATGCGCATTATTCGTACACGCTGCACAAGTATCTTCTTCCGGTTTTGAGTAAAGTGCCCGTTGCGTCCCTTGACGAAAGCTTTCTGGAACAGGCCATGCAGCAAATCATCGCGCCCACAGATGCCACGCACAAGCCGCTGGGAAATTCCTCTGCCCGGGAATGTCTCTCCATGCTGCGCCGTATCTGCAAATATGCCGCGCACTTACGCCTGATCCGTCCGATGGAACTGGAAGTTGCGCTGCCAAAAGCTGTTGATAAAATATCTGTGCCTCTCTCCCCGGCGGAACAGCAACGGCTTTATCAATATGTACAGGAGAATCCAACAGCACGCAAGATCGGGCTACTATTGGGGCTTGAATTAGGTCTGCGTATTGGTGAGATTTGTGGCCTGCAATGGAGTGATTTTGACCTGAAACTCGGAACGCTGAAAATCAGCCGGACAGTCTGCCGAATTTCCTGCGGAAACGGGCATACAAAGGTGGTTATCCAGACGCCGAAAACCCGCACCTCCCGCCGGGAAATTCCAATCCCGAAACAGTTACTTATTATGCTGAAAAAGCTGCGAGGAAACGCCAGTAATGCCACATGGTTTCTATCTGGTACTGAATCCAAACCCACAGAACCCCGCTGCTACCGGAAAAGCATCAAGGCGTATCTGAAACAGGCAACTGTCCGGCAAGTACGTCCGCACGCGCTGCGTCATACCTTTGCTACCACCTGTTTGCAGGCGGGGTGTGATGTAAAGACCCTCAGCGAATTGTTAGGCCACGCCAATGCCAACATTACCTTGCAGCGCTATGTGCACTCTGATCTGACCCGAAAGCGCCGGGAGATGAACCGGATATTCTCCCATCAGGTGTCTATGAAGAGTAGGAAACTGATAAATCTGATTGAATAACGCCAATTTTTGGCCATAACCTTCCATTTTCCATGTGGAGGATACTTTTTTGTTTTTCGATAAATATACTTCCTCACGATTACGCAATTGCGTATTCCCTATACTATGAAATATTCTCGCATTATACGCAGTCGCGTATAACAAACAGCACGACCTTCTGTACCCTTGCTATCACGCTGGCAGGGTTCTTTTCCTGCGCCCTGTTTGATGAATTGGAGCAGGAGATCCACCAAATCATCTTCTTTTTAGCATAATAAAAAAGGCACCGGAACCTTTCCTATCCTTTGGAAATGTAGAAAGCTCAGGTGCCTTTTTTCGTTTTTGAGGTTATAGTCGGCTTAATAGGCAAAATCAACAGGAATCCAACCAAAATGTGACAACTGCGTAATTGACAATCAAAACCAAATGCAGTATAATCAAATTGTAGACATCTTTTTGGTGTTAAACACTCCAAATCAAACTACCGCAAAACCGTCTAAAAAGTGAAGGAGGTATTCCAATGCATAATGACTACAGGTTCCACCGTGAGAAATACGTTGAAGTGGACGTCTGCTTTCCTCCTGTGGCAAGATACAGGTCATAAGAGGCATCCCCGTTCACTGCCACCCATTGGACATCATCCGTTTTGGAGAATAAATATGATTCAGTCAAACAATCGCTCTTTTGCAAACAATCGTTCTTTTAAAAATAAACCGCTGAGCAATATACAGCAGGCGCAATTCAGCATCGGCTGGAGGTTTTGTCCTGTTTGCGGTAATAAGCTATACAAAAAAATTGATGGGTGTTCCGGTACACTGCAAGTAAAATGCAGTAAATGCAAGGAGACTCTGAGGCTTGATCTGGCGTTCAGACGCCGGTGATTTTCCAGTCATTTTAACAAATACGGGTGCATTGCACCCTGAATATGGACTGTTCGCTCCGAGCAACGGGCCATTGCCGCAAGGCAATGTATGAAACGTGCTCCAAATAGCCGGGCAACAGCTGATTGAGAGATTTTCTTTGAAGATCCCTCAGTTGGTTGTTGTCCGGCTATTTTTTTAGCCTTCAGGAAGCCTGCTCCCGTAAAAAGGAGCAGGCTTTATGTTTGTCCGGTTTTCGTGGATGCCCCAAGCGGCGAAATATCCGTAGCCTTCCGAATTTTCGACTTTTTACGCTTTAGCGAAAATTTGGAGGTTACATATGAGTTTCAATAATGGTAATGAACGTCGCAAGCTGAACGCAGAGTGGGAGCATTTTCGTGTGCAGTACCGTGAAGCCGGAATGAGCGAAGACGCAATTCAGGCTATGTATGAGTTTGATCTGAGCGTTCTTAACAGTGAACGCGCCTATGCTGCCAACACGGTGGCAGTCGGTGATAGCTATAATGACGATGACGCAAGAAAAGCAGCTGATCTTAAGCAATATGGGGCTGCGATCACGGTAACGGATACCTACCACGAAACCAAGAGCCGCTTTGGATGGATCGGCGAAATCGAGGACGAACGGCTGCTGTCTGCTCTTGAAAGCTTATCGGAACTCGACCTCAAAATTCTTACGCTCTATGTCTATGCCGGGTACACCGAGTCCGAGATTGCAAGTGCCTTGGAATCCAAAAGGATTACGATTCATAAGCGAATCGTACGAATGACTATGTTTTTAAAGAACTTTTGAACTTTTTTCTTTTTCAGGTAACAATTTGCCCCCTCTCGATGGCTCGTAAGTGAAGAGACAATTTCCCAGACGGCACCTGCCGCAGGGCAAAGCGTCCGACCTCACGCACCTTGAAAGTTGAATAGTTCCGTCATCTGGTACTCCGATAATGATACTTCCGTAATTCGCGGCCCGGTCACAAAGCAGACGGGGTGGCTGAAATGCCAATGAAGCGGTACAAGTCCGCTGCCAGATGTTTATGCCCCACTCGCAGGGAGCCGAGGGCGAATATGCGAGACCTTAACTTATTAAATCAGGCGTGGCCGAATGCTGTTTTTGGTCTTCGTCCACGCCTGTTCTTTTACATATTCACTTTTACTAACACGGAGGTACAATTTTGCAGCAAAACTGGAAATTCCAGCGTGGAGACATTTTCTTCACCCGTTTCGACAACACCACCGGTTCAGAGCAAAGCGGAAATCGTCCGGCAGTCATTCTTCAGAACGATGTGGGAAATTTTTACTCGCCTACGCTGATCGTGGCCACATTAACAAGCAAGGCGGCAAAAAAGTATACCCAGCCGACCCACTGCCTGCTGGTGAACGAGTTTCTCTCCGTTCCGTCCATCGTTCAGGCAGAGCAGATCTTTACCGTAAACAAGAGCAGGGTTCTGAAATATCTCGGACACCTCACCCCGGAAGAAATGAGCCGGGTGGATGATGCTGTCCGTGCCAGCCTTGCCTTGAACCCATTTGGGAGCATTCAGCGGCTTCCGCCCATCATCCGTTCTACAGCAGCTTACGCGCCGCCTGAAGTGGTTAACGGCAAGCCGCCCCTCTATCCCTACACACCCATTAAATCGTCCTTTGAGGACGCTGGGAGCGTTGAGGATATGATGCTGTACACCGAGCTGGAAGCTGCGGTACACGCAATGATTCAGCGACTGGAATACAGCTTCACGTTTAACCCCAGCCTGCTCACCATCCCGAAACGTAAGCAGCAGGTTGCTGATATCCTGAAAGAAGCCGAAACGTACATTTGGAGAATCAAGGAAGAAATGCGATGCAGCTGAACGACAATAATGCCTTTATCAGTGTCAGCCCACCGTACAAATTCATGAAAGACGCGCTGCCGATGAAATTCTGACATTCACAGGCATTCCTCCCATATACACAAGGGGCATCCGCAAACCGCAGATGCCCCTTGTTACATATCAAAGCGCAATATATAGTGCTCCTGATTCATTCAACACAACATATAGAGAAAAGAGGTATTCTATGCGCTCTCAGTTCACTTCGTATGAGCAGCTTCCCATCACCCTGACAGCCGATCATGTCGCTGCTGCGCTGGGCATCTCCCGCGCCAACGCTTACATCCTGCTCCGTTCGGACGGCTTTCCCACGCTCCACATCGGTAAGCGGATGGTCGTTCCCAAAGACCGCTTTCTTCAGTGGATCACGGACAGCGTAAATGGCTGATCTGACATCCTTGATTCAAGAGGTTTCTTTTTCTATACTATTCCCGAAACGA
>ERZ835109.811-NODE-811-length-32071-cov-9.968016_pt1 | contig 32071 bp, 31 predicted proteins | sample MGYA00519946_ERZ835109 | MGnify/ENA primary metagenome ERZ835109 (study PRJEB31850, sample SAMEA3708771) | human gut metagenome | biome: human gut; feature: human-associated habitat; material: faeces | place: China | collected 2014 ...
GACATAAGTCAGCAGAGTTACAGTCTGCCCCAGTTGGCCGCTTTGGTATCTCCCCATCTTATCAAAGAACTGTTGTTTCTTTTGCGGGTACAAAGATAGCCCTTTGTTTTTAAACCGCAAATTTTTCACCTAAAAAATTACACATAACAAACCTACAATCTATAACTCTATTTCAGACTCTCTGATTGATAACGTTTTCCTGTTATAGAATACAATTTATCACCGGAATTTTGCGGTTCATCCTTGTACCAGGTAAGATCGTATTGCTTATCCCGTCCATTTTCCCGGTATTTTATACGAAGCTGTACAGAATCCTGTGCCTCTGTCTGGATGGAAGAGACCGGGAAAGCCACGACTCCACGATAGGCATAATTACTCATATCTCTGAATGCATTGTGACGGAATTCCAGCAGAATACGTCCATCCTCGGTTTTCTGCGGGTGTTGTGCCAGATTCACCATATGTTTCAAACCGGGCAGTCCCCCGCCGAATACAAAATCGAAAGTCAGATAATCGTGTTTGATCCAAGCCTTATCTAATATTACCGGATCGTTTCCCAAACTATCCGATATAGAGGCGGAAAAAGGAATAACATCTTTCGTCAGTACTTTATAAACATCCACAACTTTCACATAATAATCGTACATACTACTGGTGTCAGCATCTCCCAAGATTGAAAAAGTAACAATAACCCGGTCTTTGTCTTCCAGATAATTCGAAGAAACATTCGAGGCGGACGGAAATAACACCGCTCCTAAATCAGTACTGATCGTATAGGAACTCCCTTCTTTATTTACGACACCGTAATCTCCGTAAAGATCGTTTAGACTATAACCGTCGTCATCGCAAGACGATAACAGTATATTCAGTAACAACAAAGTAAAAAATGCAATAAACAAATACTTCGCTTTTGTAAATCCTTTAAAAAAAGATTTGTTTTTATTTGCAGCAACCTGTTCTGTCTTCATTATACTCGCCGTTTTCATGCTTTTATTTTTTCATTATTGTTCATAAATTCTGTTTAATAGATGTATAAAAACAACAGAAGTTGCGTAGAATAAGAAATTTTAACTAAAAGAGGAAACTTATGGTTATCATTCCTCCTCCCATCGAATCAGATTCATTGAAAAATTAGTAATTTAGAGACGGTTTTATACATACACGATCAATCATGGACAAACTTATCGTCGGAATCGGAGAGATTCTATGGGATATGCTACCCGAAGGGAAAAAACTGGGTGGTGCTCCCGCCAATTTTGCTTATCATGCCGGTCAGTCGGGATTAAACAGTTGTGTTGTCAGTGCAATCGGTAACGACAATGCAGGCCGGGAGATATTGGAACACCTGAAAATGAAAAAATTAAATTACAGTATCCGACAAACCGATTATCCGACGGGCAGTGTGTTGGTTCATTTAGATGAGGCAGGGATTCCGTGTTATGAAATCCAACAGCAAGTGGCTTGGGATAATGTTGCCTATACCCCGGAACTGGAAGAGATCGCAGCCCGAACCAATGCGGTATGTTTCGGTACGCTGGCGCAACGCGAGGAGGTGTCCCGCGTCACAATAAACCGCTTTCTCGACCGTATGCCAGACGGAGACAAACAATATAAAATATTCGATATCAATCTCCGGCAGCATTTTTATAACCGGGAAATACTCGCGCAATCGTTCCGCAGATGCAACATTTTGAAGCTAAACGATGAAGAATTAGTGATTATCCGGAATATGTTCGGTTATAAACAAACGGATACTCAGGCTATCTGCAACGCTCTGCGCTCGGATTACGATCTGAAAATAGTGATTTTGACCTGCGGGGTAAACGGCAGTTATGTATTTACCTGCGAGGGAAATTCGTTTTACGAAACTCCCCGTATACAGGTACGGGATACTGTCGGTGCCGGAGATTCTTTCACTGCGACATTCTGTGCAGCCTTGCTCAAAAACCGGAATCTCCGGGAAGCCCATCGTCTGGCTGTAGAAGTTTCAGCCTATGTCTGTACACAAGACGGCGCAATGCCCCCGTTGCCCGATCACTTGAAATATTAAACACAGAGCCCCTTCACCGGGGCTCTGTCCTTATGCAGTCAAAATTCCGCTGAACAATAACCAAGCCATTAAAAGCGTAAAAAACACATTGAATGTCTGTGCGCCGATAAAAGCATAGGTAGAGCGCCTGTTTTCCGAGGTCAGTAAACTGCGGAAATCGGTTTCCAGACCAATCGAGGTGAACGCCAAAGCAAACCACATCCCCTGAATATTTTTCAAAATAGGAGTAGTCTCTTTGACGACTTCAGGTGATACCGCAAAGGAAAAAATCAATGAAGCAGCCACAAAACCCAGGACAAATTTCGGGAACCGCAGCCAAATCACCTTTAAACCCGGTTTTTCTTCCTCAACACCTTCTTTTTTCGTATACGACCAATAAATACTGATGGCAAAAGCAGCCACTCCCAGCAATACATTCTGTGAAAACTTTACAATCGTGCTCGTCTGCAAAGCTACGTCCCCATAAATTGCCCCCGTAGCCGCAACAGCTCCTGTCGTATCGATCGTACCTCCGATCCAGGCTCCGGCCATCGGTTCCGACAACCCCATTAACTTCGCCAGTACAGGTAATATAATAATCATAGGCACCGCTACCACCATTACCAGCGACACGACATAAGACAGTTTTTTCTTATCTCCCTTGATAGCTCCGGCCGTAGCAACCGCAGCCGACACACCGCAAATAGATACGGCACTCGACAACATCAAAGCCATTTCTTTATCGATTTTCATTTTCCGGCAAAGCCAAAAACAAAAATTCCAAACCACAAACACCACGACACAAGACTGGATCAATCCCAGAGCTCCCGCTTCAAGTAAATCACCGAATAAAACATTTGTTCCGAGCAATACCAATCCGATCTTTACAAAAAGTTCAGAAGAAAGCGAATCTTTCAACCATTTCGGCAAGGTAAATATATTACTGATAAAAAGTCCTAGCAATAAACTGAATATCACGGTTTCGAATCCCCAGGTCTTTAAAAATTTATTGCCGCCGACAACCATCGCTATCAACGTCAGAAAAAAGACGACCGGGAAACTGTAAACCACTGCAGTCCATCTCTTACCGGAAAACAAACCGGCGATCAACGCCAGACAAAACATAAAACCGAATACGATCAGGGAATGCCCGACATTATCCAAGGCTATTACCTTATTCAACAATATTTCTGCATCCGGCCATGCAAACGAAGGCCAGGTCGGTTTAAACTGACACACAATCAATAAAATAATCAACCACCCGACAACCGTAGCCGTCCAATCTTCCGTTAATTTAAATCGCTTCATTTTTTTATCATTTTTTTCGCTGCAAAAATGAACATTCTTTCTCAAATTTTAATAGGCATTTTTGCTGATTCCCTCTTTATTTTAGACTCATGTTTTCATTGCCGGTTTACAATTTCAGGCCAGATCCGGCAGATTTTACAGACAAGAATGAACTATAGACGACCTCATATATCGCGAGGAAGCGACAGCCGACATCGATCCGAAAAAAAATGCATCTCACGCCATATTTATCTAAAAATCAATATCTTTCATTCAATCCTTCAGTTTAATTCCCAGATGAACAACTAACTCTTCTATGTTGAAACGGGAAAAAACGGCATTTTTCAGCTTATTATTTCCGGGAATAACAACCCTATTATAGGCTATAGAAAAGTCGGCCGCCGTAAGGTCCGTATTATGAAACATCGCTCCGGACAAATCACATTGTCCGAAAAAACTTCCTTGCAGATTGGCATTTGCAAAATCCGCACCTGCCATATCACACATTGTAAAAGACGTTTTTATCATTTTCATCCTTCTGAAATTGACATAACGCATCTGACATTGCCCGAAACGAAAAGAGGAAAAAAAATTGCAGGAAGAAAAATCCGTTCCCGTGAGTTTACATTCTTTAAAAAGAACATCGTAAAACGCCGTATATTTTAGCTTGGAAAGTGAAAAATCACAAGTATCATAAAAAGCTGTTGTGTCTTTTTTACCGACACATATACATCGTCCCGAACCAAAGCAACAGAACAACAAACGTTATACTTTTCCTTTAAGCATTCAACCTTTTACCGGAAACTTCGTTAAACAAAAAAACATAAATACAATGACAACCCTTCAGATTATCTCAGCTTTTTTTGTCATATCCGGTTTCGTATGTGCCGGAATTATCGCCTTGCATATACGGAAACACCCGCAACCGATGAGAATCATGGAAGCCGTATGGCCACTGACCGGACTTTGGGCCAGTTGGCTGGCCCTGTGGGCCTATTATGCTTTCGGGAAAGCATCCGCGCATTCTGATTCTTCGATGAATATGAACGATATGCCCGGAATGGATAGGTCTGAAATGAACAGAAATCACATAAATAATAAAACCATCCGCCCCCATTGGCAGCAAACAACCCTTTCGACACTTCATTGCGGAGCCGGATGCTCATTAGCCGATATCACCGGGGAATGGTTCACCTTCTTTATCCCTCTGTATATCGGCGGCAGCCTGCTGGCCGGCCAATGGGTACTCGACTATATCCTGGCCTTAATCATCGGTATATTTTTTCAATATGCAGCGATACAATCAATGGAACATTTACCGATATTTCAGGGTATCCGGAAAGCATTTAAAGTCGATTTTCTTTCACTCACTGCCTGGCAAACAGGTATGTACGGTTGCATGGCTCTGTTTATTTTCGGATTCAACAGCGGTTTCCTTCCACCGAAAACCTCCTGGGAATTTTGGTTTATCATGCAACTCGCCATGTGTGCCGGTTTCCTGACCTCTTATCCTGTCAACAAACTTCTGATCAAAGCCGGTATAAAACACGGTATGTAGAAAATCTTTTTTTGTTCGGTTAGTTTTTTGTAATTTAGCCGTCTGAATTAAAAAAATAGAATATGTTTTCACAAGACGAATTCAAGAAATATGCTGTAAGACACAAAGGGATCAACAGTTTGACACTGGAAAAATTCCAATCTGTGACCAATAGCTATTTAACCCCGAATATCATTGAAGAACGTCAATTGAATATTGCTTCAATGGACGTTTTTTCCCGCTTGATGATGGACCGCATTATCTTCCTCGGTGTACCTATCGACGACGATGTCGCCAACATTATCATGGCTCAATTGCTGTTTCTGGAAACTTCCGATCCCGGAAAAGACATCCAGATTTATTTCAACAGCCCCGGAGGATCGGTTTATGCCGGATTGGGGATTTACGATACCATGCAATACATATCGTGTGATGTTGCAACAACCTGTACAGGCCTGGCAGCTTCTATGAGTGCCGTACTGCTGACCGCAGGTACAAAAGGAAAACGCTCGGCTTTGCGCCATTCCCGCATCATGATCCATCAGCCGCTGGGAGGAGCCCAGGGGCAAGCTTCAGATATCGAGATCACAGCCCGGGAAATACAAAAACTGAAAAAAGAATTGTTCACAATCATCGCCGACCATTCCGGTAATCCTTATAAGAAAGTAGAAAAAGATTCCGATCGTGACTACTGGATGACTGCCCAGGAAGCGATGGACTACGGCATGATCGATAAAGTATTAATCAGAGAAAAAAAGAATGAAAATGCAGGATAAGTGCTCGTTTTGCGGTCGTTTCCGCAATGAAGTCGACTTATTGATTGCAGGAACCGACGGATTTATTTGCGACCAGTGTGCTACCCAGGCTTTCGAGATCGTCAAAGAAGAGATGAAGAGTAAATCGACTCTCGACCTGAACAATATCGAAGTAAAAAAACCGATGGAGATCAAGGCTTTTCTTGACCAATATGTCGTGGGACAGGACGAGGCTAAAAAACACATAGCTGTTGCCGTATACAATCATTACAAACGACTCACCCAAAAGGGACAGGACGACGATGTGGAAATCGAAAAATCCAATATCATCATGGTCGGACGCACCGGAACCGGAAAAACACTTTTGGCCCGCACCATTGCTAAAATGCTGCACGTGCCGTTTACGATTGTGGATGCCACGGTATTAACAGAAGCGGGGTATGTCGGAGAGGATATCGAATCGATCCTGACCCGCCTGTTACAAGCAGCCGACTACGACGTCGAAGCTGCTGAAAAAGGAATCGTATTTATCGACGAACTGGATAAAATCGCCCGCAAAGGCGACAATCCGTCGATTACCCGCGATGTAAGCGGAGAAGGGGTGCAGCAAGGACTTCTGAAATTACTGGAAGGCTCAGTTGTAAATGTTCCTCCCCAAGGCGGACGTAAGCATCCCGAGCAAAAAATGATTCCCGTAAATACAAAAAACATATTGTTTATCTGCGGAGGCGCTTTCGACGGTATCGAGCGTAAAATTGCATTACGCCTGAATACCAAAGTAGTCGGATTTAATGCCAGCCAGAATAATGCCATGATCGACCGGGACAATTTCTTACAATATATCGCTCCCCAGGATTTGAAAGCTTTCGGACTGATACCGGAAATCATCGGCCGGCTTCCGATTCTGACCTATCTGGAACCGTTGGACAGGGCAACATTGCGGAATATCCTGACAGAGCCGAAAAATGCTATTATTCGTCAATATATCAAGCTGTTCGAATTGGACGGCATTGCCCTGAAATTCGATGAAGAGGTATATGAATATATTGTAGACAAGGCTGTCGAATTCAAACTCGGGGCACGCGGATTGCGCTCGATTTGCGAGGCCATCATGACTGATCTGATGTATGAGGTGCCCTCGGGGACTCAAAAAAGCATTACAGTAACCAAAGCTTATGCAGAGAAGCGACTCAGCCACCTCAATGCACAACAACTAAGAGCCTGAAATAAAAAAAGCGAATCTTCCGATTCGCTTTTTTTATTTAAACATCATATAAGGAATTTTGGTAAGTCCCTCCGCCAACTGATTGATTCCTTTCTCCAATTTTCCTTTCAGCATCATTTTCAGCATCATATTCATTTCTGCCAGAAAAGTAAGCCGCAAGCGCGTATCGTAAGGACCGTTCTCCAGCAACTGTACCCATAGGTTAAACTCAAAAGGCACACTCCCGTCTCCCCCGATCTTTATCAGCTTAGGTTCTTCTTTTTCTATTATTTTTACTGCTACATCCCCAAGTCCTTTTACTTTAAAAGTACATCTATCCTCTTCAAAACGGATATCCTCGATCTTATCACTCACCTCTTTCATCTGCTCCTGTCCTACCCCCATTTGCTTTGCCATATTCACCACTGTCCCGATACGATTGAAATCCGACAAAAAGGAATATACGCTATCGATCGTACTGTCAATTTTTACAATCTCGCTTACAATTTTTACTTCTGCCATAAATAAAACATTTCATAACATTCACGCTATCAACTTTCCCCTGTGATGTCTTGTCTTTCTGATTTTTATTGATATGTTTCCGGGCTCTTCCGCCATTCTTTCAGCTTCTCGACATCGGCCTCCTGTACATATCCCGTCTTCACGGCCAGATCGATCATCGCATTATAATTACTCAACGTTGTCAATTCACAAGCGGCAGCCTTAAAATTATCGGTTGCTTTCTGAAAACCATAGGTAAATATCGCCGCCATACCCAACACTTCACAACCGGCTTTCCGCAACGCCTCGACAGCCTGTAAGCTGGAACCGCCCGTAGATATCAGATCTTCAATAACCACAACCTTTTGTCCGGCTTTGTATTCCCCTTCGATCAGATTTTCCAATCCGTGCGATTTTGCAGAAGAACGTATATATATAAAAGGTAAATTCAGTTCCTGAGCTACCAATACCCCCTGGGCAATCGCTCCCGTAGCAACTCCAGCAATTACTTCAGCCTGCGGATATTTTTCGCGTACGACAGCCGCAAACTGATCACGGATATACGAACGTACCTCCGGGTAAGACAAGGTCTTCCGGTTATCGCAATAAATCGGAGATTTCCAACCGGAAGCCCAGGTAAACGGATGAGCGGGCTCCAGTTTAATTGCTTTGATTTTCAATAAATGTAAGGCTACATTTTCAGCAACTGTACTCATTTTTACTATTTTTGTAAGGTTATTATTCAATGCTCATTATGTCGTTTCTTCCCCTAAAGGCCGAAACCAATATAACACCGCAAATGTACAAAGTATTTTTTAAAGAATCCTCCTTTCTGTTAACCGATAACCAATCCCGGTTAAAAAATGTTCCGGACTCTTTCGTCCATACAGATAGGGCAACGACCTGCAATCACATTTACACCCGATTACAGCAGGACGAAATTTTTCATATCACGATTTATCACCGGGACATCAGCCGTTTGTTCGAAGATTTCAAAGCCTGCTTTAAAGTAGTCGGAGCAGCAGGAGGTGTCGTCCGGCAAAACGACACCATACTTATGATAAAAAGGCTTGGCATGTACGATCTGCCCAAAGGACATATCGAACCCGGAGAAAATGCGGAAAAATGTGCCGTCCGCGAAGTTACCGAAGAATGCGGTGTACAGGGTCTGGAAACAGACATTCCCCTGAACGATACCTGGCATATCTATTACCGGGACGGGCAATGGCATCTGAAACACACCTATTGGTTTGTCATGCACTGCCCCCCTATCCAACATCTGACACCACAAACCGAAGAAGATATTGAAGAAGTATTCTGGTTGAAAACCGCCGATATTTCGCACATTTTACCGAAAACCTACGCCTCTTTAAGACCGGTGCTGGAACAAATGCAGAAACAGGATTTTTGATTTACGATTTTTAGCGGACTTCCGGATTCCGTCCACTCCACAACTGAATCCGGAACCGGCAGATTTGTTACACCCCCAAAAATCAAAACTACAATTTCTATCCGGTCCGCCGTTTTCTCCCAATTTCCAAATCTTATTTTCCCTCAAATGAAATCTGAAATTCAGGATCTGTCCCGGTGATATGTAATCAACCCCTGCATGGGGGCCGGCATAAACCTCCCCGGCTGTAAGCCGTTTTGCAATAACAGTCTTTCCAGTTGCGGGCGGAAAACACAGGCAACACTTCCGGTAAAGGATACCGGCAATTGCTGCGCCATTTTGTATTGCAGTATATTACGCCGGATAAATTCGTCAAAACTGCCGGAAACAAGTCCCTCTATATAAGGCATATCGATATGCGCAGACAGGAACGTAGTAAAAGTAGCCAAAAAACGATTGGCTAACGGGCGACCGTAAATCCGGTCCATTAATTCTGCATACGTCAGTCCGGTTTCCCGAAAGAACAGTTGCTTCACTTCTCCCGGAGCCACGCCTTTCAACACATCCGCCAGCAATTTTTTTCCCAGGACAGCCCCGCTGCCTTCATCCCCGAGAATAAATCCCAAAGGAGAAACATTTTCACGAATCATTTCTCCGTCATAATAACAGGAATTAGACCCCGTACCCAAAATACAGACAATACCGGGGTTACAGCCACACAGCGCCCGGGCAGCTCCTTCGAGGTCCGTCATCACTTCAGCCTCTGCCGTTCCGAAACAACGACACAACGCCCTTCTTACAAATTCATTTTTTTCCGGGAAAGCACAACCGGCACCGTAAAACCACACCCGGCCTACCTGACGGGGCCGCCCCGCAAATTCCCGCTCCAACAAGCCGACAATCTCACTTTCCGACAAATACACCGGATTAATACCCGTCGTATGATACATTTCTTCCTTCCCGTCACTTACCACACACCACTGCGTTTTCGTCGAACCGCTATCTGCAATTACATAAGTCATATCGCACTACTTTATTCTTCTAAACAAAGATAGAACAATCTTAAAAACCGAAAACCGAAAACGGGAATTTATTTCAGGAAAAGCCATATATTTGATAAATTTATCGCCGCATAAATTTTACCGTTTAAATTTGTTATCGTTTTCGTGCAAAATATAAAGTAAGCTGCGTCGTTTATGGAAAAAATAATTACTTGCTTTATCACCGGCAGTCACACGGAAGACATCCGGAAAAATTACACTGAATTTTCCGGCTATCCGGAGGTAAAAACCGTTTATCTGGCAGGAGAGTCTTCACCTCTGCCCCATTTACAGCCGACAGGCGGCGGCTCTCTCTGCCAAACAGAAACATTGATCCGGCTGTCGGATATCTGCGATACGCCCTATTTATTACTATCCAACAAACCGACTACGATACGGTTAAAGCCTACGGCTTTAAAGCGATTTGTTCAAATAGCCCGGGCCACTTCCGCAGCTTTCGTATATGCCGATTATTATGAAGATAAAAACGGCCAGATATGTCCTCACCCATTGATCGGTTACCAACAAGGCAGCCTACGGGATGATTTCAATTTCGGTTCGCTGTGGTTCATCGACACCCGGCAATTTAAGGAAGCGGTTGCCCTTATGCAAATCCATTACCATGCTGCAGCCCTGTACGATTTACGGTTGAAATTATCTTTGCAAGGCAATATCGTACATATTCCGGAATATCTCTATACGGAAAAAGAACAGGATATCCGCAGAACCGGAGAAAAGCAATTTGACTATGTAAACCCACGTAACCGGGAAGTGCAAACTGAAATGGAGCAGGCCTGTACCCGCTATCTGAAAGATACAAGAGCCTGGCTTCCCCCCATGAGAAAAGACACCGATTTTTCTACCGGAAATTTTCCGGTAGAAGCCAGCGTTATCATCCCCGTACGCAACCGGGAGCGGACCATTGCCGATGCCGTACATTCTGCCCTGCAGCAAACAACAGATTTTGATTTTAACGTATTAGCCGTAGACAATCATTCCACCGACGGAACAACCCGGATATTGGAAGATATAGCCCGGAAAAATCCGAGACTAGTGCACCTGATCCCCGACCGGACCGACCTGGGGATCGGCGGATGCTGGAATCTGGCATTGCACGATTCCCGTTGCGGACGCTTCTGCATACAACTCGACAGCGACGACCTGTATATCGATACGTCTGTTATCCGACGCATCGTAACCGCTTTCTACCGGGAAAAAGCCGCTGCCGTTATCGGTTCCTATCGTATGGTCGATTTCCGGCTTCAGGAAATCCCGCCCGGTCTGATCGATCACCGGGAATGGACCCCGGAAAACGGACCTAACAACGCACTACGCATCAACGGATTTGGTGCTCCTCGGGCATTTTTCACACCCATCATCCGGGATATCGGTTTTCCCGATACCAGTTACGGCGAAGACTACGCAGCAGTTCTTGCCGTTTCGCGCAGTCACCGTATTGCCCGGATATTCGAACCGCTATACCTGTGCCGCCGATGGGAAGGTAATTCGGATGCTGCACTCAGTATCCAGCAGGAAAATAAAAACAATTATTACAAAGACTGGATCCGTTCTTCAGAAATCGCAGCACGGAGGAACTTAAGCGACAGATAATATGGAAATAAAAGTAGGTATACTCGCCCGACCTGAAATAAAAGTCCGTTTCAACGGCGCATACAAAAGATCCGATAACGGAAATATTTGCCGGGGAGAAATAGACCTCATACGAAAAGGACAGGACTTTTTCATACAAGCAGATTCGACCGAAGAACCGGTAAACTTACCGGTAACTTTCAGTCCTGTGGAGCCTGCCACCTCTTTTTTCGAGCTGGCAGACGTGACTATCGGCATTGATTTTCACTGGGAACGCAAAGAAAACCAGCAATTCCAGGGCACACTCACCTGCATTGAAGAATCCGGCCAGGTAAGGGTTATCAATATCCTCGACCTCGAGGATTATTTGCAAAGTGTTATCTCGTCCGAAATGAGTGCGACGTCCTCTTTGGAGTTATTGAAAACCCATGCCGTCATTTCACGCAGCTGGTTACTGGCTCAGCAAAATAAGGCAAAAGCCATTCGCCGGGATCATGCCGGTTACCGATCTTCCATCCATAAGGAAGACGAATACATCCGTTGGTTCGACCGGGAAGATCATACGAATTTTGACGTTTGTGCCGATGATCATTGCCAACGTTATCAAGGGATACAAAAAGCGACGACAGCCGCCGTACGCGAAGCTATCGCCGCCACCAGAGGAGAGGTGCTTTATTACAACAACACGATTTGCGACGCCCGTTTCTCCAAATGCTGCGGAGGTATTACCGAAAGTTTTGAAAATGTATGGGAGCCCCGCCCCCATCCTTATCTCAAAGCTATTTATGACAGCGCGAAACAACCCGGACAATGCGACATACACCGGGAAAGTGACACCGCCCGCTGGGTGGAAAGTCATCCGGACGTATTCTGCAACACAACCGACACCCATATACTATCTGAAGTACTGAACGATTATGACCGGGAAACCACAAATTTTTTCCGTTGGGAAGTCTCTTACCGAACCGAAGAAATTTCCGAATTGATAAGACAAAAATTATCCATCGATTTCGGGACCGTCACCGATCTCATTCCTATCGAAAGAGGAGCGTCGGGGCGATTGATACGGCTGAAAATAACGGGTACCCGGAAGACATTGATTATCGGTAAAGAACTGCTTATCCGGAAAGCCCTCTCGCCGACTCATTTATACAGTTCAGCATTTACCGTCGAGAAAATAACGGAGAACGGAAAAACCAGCGGTTTCCGTTTACGCGGTGCCGGCTGGGGACATGGCGTAGGACTTTGTCAAATCGGCGCAGCAGTGATGAGTGCCAAAGGATATAATTACCGGGAAATTCTGCAACATTATTTTCCCGGTACCGACATATTAAAAGCTTATGAATAAATCGTCCGACAAGATAAACCCGTGGTATTGGATATCTTCCCTCTATTTAGCGGAAGGCATCCCTTATATCGTTGTCATAACCGTTTCTGCCATTCTTTATAAACGGATGGAAATTTCCAACAGCGAACTGGCTTTATACACCAGTTGGCTCTATCTGCCATGGGTTATCAAGCCCCTGTGGAGTCCCATCGTCGACCTTTTCAAAACCAAACGTTGGTGGATCACGACCATGCAACTGGTTATCGGAACCGGTTTGGCAGGAGTAGCCCTCTCTTTACCCGGGCCGGACTTTTTCCGGTACTCGCTGGTCTTTTTCTGGTTGCTGGCTTTCAGTTCTGCAACTCACGACATAGCCGCCGACGGGTTTTATATGATCGGCCTCCACCCCAAAGACCAGGCTTATTTTGTCGGTATACGAAACACATTTTACCGGTTAGCACTCATTGTCGGCCAAGGCGGTGCCGTCATGCTGGCAGGACAACTCGAAAAACAGATGCCCGTCGCTTATGCCTGGGCAATTGCCATCGGCTTCCTGTCCGTTCTCTTTATTCTGTTTTTCATTTATCACCTGTTTGTACTCCCCCGGCCCACAGAAGACCACAGTGCTGCAAGCGGAAAAAATATATGGCAGGAATTCTGGGATACATTCGCCAGCTTTTTCCGAAAAGACCACATCGGTATTGCACTGGCGTTTATGTTATTGTTCCGATTGGCAGAATCTCAATTACTAAAACTGGCTTCCCCCTTTATGCTCGATGAACGCGCGGCCGGAGGCCTGGGGCTTTCAACTTCCGTTGTCGGATTTATCTACGGAACTGTCGGTGTCATCGCACTGGCCCTGGGCGGCATTACAGGAGGAATACTTATCGCCCGTAACGGTCTAAAACGCTGGATATGGTGGATGACCGCCGCCATGAATTTACCCAACCTGGTATACGTCTGGCTCGCTCATGCCCAGCCGGAAAATATACTGCTTATATCTTCCTGTGTTGCTGTAGAACAATTCGGTTATGGCCTTGGCTTTACGGCCTATACCCTGTTTCTCATTTTATTCAGTGCGGGAAAATACAAAACAGCCCATTATGCGATTTGTACCGGCTTTATGGCTCTCGGTATGATGCTGCCCGGAATGATTTCCGGTTACATACAGGAAGCAAAAGGCTATCCCCGTTTTTTTCTATGGGTAATGCTCTGTACTATTCCAGCCTTTATCGTCGTCCGTTATCTCCGAATCCCTGAAAAAGAACAATTATGAATGCCTGGTTTTCTATTTCCATTCTAATCGCTTATTTTGTAATGCTGCTATTGATTTCGTGGTATACGGCACGACATTCAGACACGGCAGATTTTTATAAAGGCAGCAATAAATCACCCTGGTGGGCCGTAGCTTTCGGCATGATAGGGACCACTCTTTCCGGCGTCACCTTCATCTCCGTACCGGGTTGGGTGTCCTCACCCGCCAAAATGACTTATATGGCCGTTATATTGGGCAATTTTGCCGGCTACCTGATTATTGCCCAGGTATTGCTTCCCCTCTATTACAAATTAAGCCTGACCTCCATTTACACCTATATAGAAAAACGATTCGGGTATAAAGCCTATAAAACGAGTGCCGTACTATTTCTTTTATCCAAAATCATCGGGGCTGCTTTCCGACTGTTTATCGTAACCCTTGTATTGCAGATCACCATATTCGACCCCTTGCATATTCCGTTTATTTTTAACGCCTTTTTTTCTGTATTCATCATCTGGGCCTATACGTTTAAAGGAGGTATCAAAACCATTATCTGGACAGATTTGATACAAACATTTTTCCTGATTTTTGCCGTTATATTTACGATTTTTTCCATTCAGAAAGCCCTCGGCTTCTCTTTCGGAGATATGGTATCGGCAATTGCCGGGAACCCACAGTCACAAATATTCGACTTCTCTGATCCCTGGTCCAACCCGAACAATTTCTGGAAGCAATTCATAGCGGGTATCTTTATCGCCATAGTAATGAACGGACTCGATCAGGATATGATGCAAAAAAACCTCAGCCTTAAAAACATAAAAGAAGCCAAAAAGAATTTTCTTTCATTCAGTCTCGCGTTTATTCCTGTCAATTTCATATTCCTTTGTCTGGGAGTATTATTTTTTATTTATATGAATATCAACGGCATTCCTATTCCGGCCAAAACCGACAGTATTTATCCCTTATTGGCAACCCAATATCTACCGGCAGCCACCGGTGTCTTTTTTATGCTGGGTGTCATTGCTGCAGCCTTCTCAAGCGCCAACTCAGCCCTTATTGCCATGACGACGTCCTTTACCGTGGATATTTACGGCATACAAAACAAAACCGAGCAACAACAAAAACGCATCCGGTTTTATACACATCTCGCCAATGCCGTCATCGTGGCACTAGTCATCGTAGCTTTCAATGCCTTTCACAACGAAAGCGTCGTGTATGCGATATTCAAATTTGCCGGCTACACCTACGGTCCGTTACTCGGACTGTTCTTTATCGGTATTTTATATAAAACTCAGGTATATGATAAAGCCATCCCTTATATCGCAGCTCTATCGATTGTTTTAACCATATTGATCGACCGTTACTCCACCACTCTATTCAACGGCTATCGTTTTGGCTTTGAAATACTTCTGGTCAATGGACTGATCACCATTATCGGCTTACTGCTGTTCCGGAAAAAACATCACGCCGCCCGACAATAAAATACCCCCCGGCGATTCTTTACAGGCAGAAATACAATCCTATTTCTGCCTGCATTTTTCATACTCTCTGAAAAATTACTGATTATTCATATGTATAGCCGTTTTTTAACACTCAAACAATAAACATAATTCCGTACAATTCGTTTTGTAACGAAGAAAAAAGTTATGAAATGAAATTTGCTTATATCGGCATACTACTATCTGTTTGTCTCTGCTCTTGTCTAAAAGAACAAGATAAGGATAAATGTTCGTTTGATTACACTGTAACAGTGGAAGTCAAAGACAAAAACTATTTCAATATCAGCGATTTTGTAGGTCTTTCTCCTGTAGATGAGCAACTGCCGTTCAGAATGTATGTCAGGGATCTTTCATACAGCTTACTGGAACAAACTACGGGTAATCCGATAACGACCGTTTCAGCACAACCGGTCACTCATAATGACCAGACAACATCCCTTATTTTCCCTTCATTTAAAGAGGGAGATTACATATTGGACATATCTGGGAATACAATAGCCTCTTCCAGGACAGACATTCCGGATTCACGCCGGATTTTACATCCGAACGGAGCAGAAGGCACTGATATTTATGTAGGCGGAGATACGTTGAGTTTCCATCCGAAAGCGACAAACCACTCCATTGAATTACAACGGACCAAAGGTTATCTGATGATTCAACTGGAAGGCGTTCCGGACAGTGTCAGTCAAATTGGCCTGCAACTGCAAAATGTATACGGAGAAACGGACCCCGCCCTGAATTATGCCGTAAAAACGTCCGTAAATAAACTCTTTACCCGGGAGCAGTCTTCTCTTACCAATCTGTCCCTATATGCGGCCCCTACGCCTGCAAATGAAGAATCGATTTTAAAACTGGCTTTTTACAGTTCCGACGCGACACGACCGTTTATGTATTTGCCGGACATCGTTCTGAAAATAAAAAGAAATGAAATCTCATCCGTAAAAATAAATTATAAACCCGAAGGTGGCATTGAAATATGGGTATACGCCGATGGAGGATGGAGTCAACAACACAATATGGATTTGGAATGAATATTAATCTAATACGACAAATGATGAAAAAGTTTTTTTTAATAATGGCGGCAAGTATACTGATATTTGCTTGCTCAAAAGAGGAAGGCACCTCAATAGACGAACCTTCAGGACAGGTTATCGAACTAACGGCAGTAAATGAGCCGACGGACGGAAATGCAATAACCCGTACACGACCGCTGTATAGTCAGGAGGCTATACAGGAAATAGAAAGGGTGAGTATCTATGTTTTCAGCTATAATGCCAGTTCATCCGACTATTTTTACCTGAAAACCTATACCGTATCGGGTTGGAATAAAGGTTCAAGCTTCATGCGTTTTGCTGTTCCGGACAACGACAAGCTGGCTGCCGGCGACTACCAGTTTTTGGCTATCGGACGAGAGGCTACGGACAACTACAGAATTCCCACACCGGTTGTCGGCACAACCAAAATAAACGATATGATTGCCCACATAACTACTCCCGGACAAGAATCTGAAATTTTCGCCGGAACAAAACCGGTAACGGTATCTTCACAAGGGATTCGGATAACCATGCAAATGACCCGGAAAGTGGCCGGTGTATTGGGATATTTTAAAAATGTTCCTTACGATATAAACGGGAGTGCCGTAAAATATTTACGTCTGACTTTCACAAATGCAGATACGGCTGTCATTCTGGCCACCGGTAACGGAAGCAACCCAACGAATGCATCTTATATGCTGATCAATGCAGACCTCTCCGGACAAGCCAAAAATACGGATTTAGGGGTTTATACCGGCAACGATTTATCGGCACAAGGAGTCGTAAAAGTCGACAATTCTCAACTATACGGTAATTTCATGCTGCCCGTCGGTAATATTACATTGACATTAGGATTGTACGACGCCAACGGAAATGCCCTGAAAACCTGGAGTGTACAAGACAATGGCAACACGACGTTCAATATTACGGCTAACCATTTTTATGGCCTGGGACAAAAAGTAAGCAAAGGTGATGTCACCGGTGGCGGTACTCCTGATCCCGGAGATGACGACGCTCCTGTAGACTTATTAAAAGATCAGGTTATCGTTATAACGGTAGATCCCAACTGGAATACCATTCATAATCTGACTATCAACTAAAATTCTAAGGTTGTCTGAAAAGTCCGGAATAGTGATGTTTATATCACGACACCATTATTTACCGGGTAAAAAAAAACTTTTCAGACAACCCTATTACCGACAATAAACGGACCGGACAGAATTAAACCGAAATAGAATGACAAAGGTTATACACTACATCTGGTGGTTGGGCATATTATGCTGGAGTTTGTCCGCTTGTTCGGACGATAAGCTACTCGAAGAAAAAGGATTGGTAGAGGTGAAATTATCACTGAATACCGACATGAGTACCCGTGCATCATCGGATATCGGAGTGGCGACACATTCGGTAGACCGGATCCTGATCCTCCCTTTCCAAAAAGTAAATTTGTCATTACCCGATACACAAAACGACAACTTTATTCCGGTCTGGCCCCTTGCCCGGCAATATAATATTCCGGTATTTCCATCTACAAATCTATCGTTCACTCTCGAGAACTCGAAAACGTACAAGATATTGGTTATCGGTTACAATCATGCAGACTACGACCATAATAACCCTTCCGGTAGTGGTAACCGGGTGATTCTTTCGTCACAACCGTTACCGACGACTTTGGCGAATTTCCAACTTTATCCGAAATTACCCAATCAAGTTCCTGAATTTTTTATCTGTTATGGAACTGCCTCTAAGGGAAGTACGACACTAGGTACTGTATTCGTTCCGGACGACGGAGTTACCCTGAGCGGTACCCTCGGGCGTATCGTCAGCGGCCTGGGAGTGAAGATTACCAATATTCCTTCCTATGTGAACTCAGTAACCTTACTGGCCGACAATATGGTAAAAGCAATCCGGGTCGCAGATACGACAATTACAGTTATACAGACGACCGGAGATAATGAAAGCCGGGTCATCCGTCAACAAAACGTAGTCAACGGGACTGTCAATTTCGGTGTATTTCTATTGCCTTCAGGCAAAACCAGTAAACTGACTTTTTACCTGGACATCGGTCTCGGCTCTTTAACCCAGCGATATACGATGTATATCGAAGATTCCAATGTTACACAAGGCGGGAAACTGATGTTACTCCCCAACGATGCTGTCATCGTTTCTGCCGGCTACGACAAAATAAATTACGGGTTTGTCATCACCCGTGACATCAACCTGGAAGATGATGTCTGGGACGGCATAAACCCGACACCTTGACTTTTACGATTATTGATATGAAATTACATTTGACACTCATCGGATTATTGGCCTTGCTGCTATTATCAGGTTGCGGCAAAACGGAATTATTGCCATCCGAAGATGATCCGGAATTTACTCCGGTTCCTGATGCAGATATACCTGAAGGGTATTTTGTCGTAACCTTTTCCGGATTTTCTCCGGATAGCCGGGCTGCCATCAACGACACCACCTCCAGAGTACAATCTTTGCGCTATATTTTATACAAATCTACCGGAGAATTTGTCAAGGAACGCCTGGTGTTCTCAAAAAACGGTACAAGTACCCAATGGCCTCTTGCCGCCCAAAAAGATACACTGCCCAAAGGGTCATACCGGGCTGTTTTTTTAGGAAATACTGAAAAAACGCAATTCCCTTATGCCACCTCTTCTGCTGCAATAAACTACAATGATATATTACTGAATTATACCACCACCTACAGCAATGCCCGGATAGCTTTACCCAATGCCGAATTCCGAAATAATTCCGAATATTATTGGGCAAATGTTACTTTTTCAGATGTTTCACCGACGCCCTATATTCTATTGCAAAGAATCATCGGGATGATGAATGTACACCGGAATGTCGTAGACGCACAGGATGCTTTAAACAAACTGGTCAATAACATCGTTACCCAAATCGGGTATAAAAATATCATTCAAAATACAGCCCAGGGACTATTGACAACAGAAATAAAAAATATCGTCGGAAGCAGAGTCGACGGAATTACGATCGGCCTGCTCGGAGGTATCGATGCCATTGTCAATCCGATTGTTGCCAATCTGATACAACCGGTTACGGATACGCTGTACAACCGTCTCCTAAAACAACTGGTCAATCAGATCGGTACGACCCTGGGAGCCAATGAGAATCAAAACGGTCTGTTAGGAGTTTTGGGAGAACTGCTTAATCCCTGGGAATTCAGCCAGGCACATACGGCCATTGTCACAATCAACGATTTCCCCAAAACCATCGATTTCAACCTGAACGTAACAGACAAATACACCGGACTCCACAACTTCCGCTACGATTTTGTCAACAACACCTTCTTTGCTCAAAAATGCTTGTATATTAAAGGTTTTTCCAGCTTATTCGATATACGAAAAATCAATGTAATAAAAAAAGGCTTGTTGAGTGGAGTCGTATTCGACGGAATTGTAGACAGTCCGCTTTTATTAAACGGAGCATTTATCGATATCAACGATCCGCTATCCTATAATGTTCCTGCCAATCGCCGTTACAAGGCCGACTATTCGCTTTTGGATCTGGGCTTGAAGTCATATACACAACAAACCGACGGTAACCATTCACTCAGTGTCACCGTCCAACTTACGGAAATTGCTAACATTAACGGTATATTAGGAGGATTACCCATACTCAATACGATTTTAAATCTCATTCTCAGCCCGATTAAAAATATTACCATCTCCGTTCCGCTTAACCTTCCGTTACTCGGCGTTGATAATTTAAAACTCAGCGGAGGATGGAGTACCCCCACATCGTATTAAAAGGGGACATTCTGGAAAATAAACGGTTCATAAACTAAAAAACAACATGAAAAAGATACTCGTGTTACTGTTCTGCTTCACTTCGGGAATGATTTACGGTCAGAAATGGGCTGTAAAGACCAATGCAGCCTATTGGGCTACAACTACCCTGAATATCGGCGGAGAAATGGCACTCGCGCCCCGGCAGACTCTCGATTTAACAGCGACCTACAATCCTTTCCGCTTTAGCGATAACAAAAAGATCATGCATTGGGCAGTACAACCCGAATGGCGTTACTGGACCTGCCGGCGTTTTATGGGACATTTCATCGGCATACATGCCCATGGAGGAAAATACAACGGAGGTTTGGAAAAATACCGCTATGAAGGTTGGTTTGCAGGCGGCGGTGTATCATACGGCTATCAATGGATCATCGGAAAACACTGGAATCTGGAAACAGAAATCGGCGTCGGATATGCATATCTGGACTACGATAAATACCTACGGAACCGCTGCGGACGGTTTATCGATTCAGGACACCATAATTATTGGGGACCGACCAAATTAAGTATCAGTTTTATGTACCTTTTTAAAGCCAGATAAAATGAACAGGTTTATAACTGTATGTTTCGGAATTATATGCATTATGTCTTTATGCAGTGCTGCACGTTTAACCGACAAACGTCCGGGAGTGACTGTCTCACCCCAAAAATTGCAGCTATTCGTCGATCAGCAAACCGATCCATATACGATTAAGATCGCTTATACTCTGCATATCCCGCCACATTATATTCATTCTTGCGCCCGGCTGATATACAGGCCCTATTTTCTGACACCCGGACACCGTTATGACTTACCTACACTCGTCATTAGCGGTCGCGAAAATATCCGGCAAGAGAAAAGACTGGAAGAATTAAACGGTAACTACCGGGAGATTCCGAATGCCATTTATCTAAAAGCGGAGAAAGACAGTATGCAAATAGAACTATCGGACACTATTCCCTTTCAAGTGTGGATGGCACAGTCAAAATTACAGGCAGATATTATTTTAGAGGCCTGCGACCGGGAAAAAGAAACTGCAACCCTCATCCTGGCAGATGGAGCTATCTGGTTTCCCGAAGGCCCCGGTCCGGAATTAGTTAGTACGCCTGAAGCCATTCAATACACCAAAGATACCATAACAACGGAGAAAGTGGCTGTATTTAAATTTTACTATCCGCTTGCTCAGGATTTTTACGCTCCGGAATATGTCGGCAATGTAGAACGTATGCAAGCTATGAAAGATCTGATAAATTCACTCCGGAACAATCCGGATATGAAATTAAATAAAATCGTTATTACCGGAAGCAGCTCACCTATCGGCAATATGAATTTCAATGCCTGGCTGGCCGGTCAAAGAGCCCTATCAATCAAACAACAATTAGAAGAAAGTAAATTACTCCCACCTGAACACATTATCGTCAACATGATAAATGAAGACTGGACAGGCCTGCGTAAATTGGTCAGTGATTCCGATCTCCCGGACAAAACAACAATTCTCCGGATTATAAACCGGAATTACAATGACGCCGAACGCAACAGATTGTTGCAGGCATTACCTCAATATAAATACATCCGGCTAAATATGTACCCGGACCTGCAAAAAGTAACCTGTATATTTTATTACACCCAACGCCAAGAGGAAACTAAAATTGTTCCTCAATAATTACCACTTTAAATTGTTTATTTTCTGCCATAAAAAGTATCTGATGTGTCTCATAACATATCAAATACTTTTTTTGTATCTAGTAAAATCATCTTTCTCTACACGATCAACCGATTAGTCCATATATCTCTCTTTCAGAAGCGTAAAGCACATTATCAATTCCAATAATCTTCCTTAAAAAACAACATAACATATATATATTATACTAAAATAAGAAGATTATATTTGCAAATAGACTTAGTTATTTTAATTTTGCATAATGTAATCAATATTAAAAATAAGAAAAAGAAACAGAAATAGAATAAATATTAAATATAAAAATTAAAGAGTTAAAACTTTTTGTTTATAATCTAGTATCGTAAAATCGCCAAATTTTTTTCTCTGCCAGATGATTTAACAAAATAGTTTAACTCCCCTATGGGGCGTGAACTATTGAATCTATGAGCGGGCAGAGACTGGTGTTTGGCGATACCTACGGTACTCGCGAAATAGAGGATATAATTCGCGCCCTTTGCACGTATTTCTCCAACTGAATTGATTTATAGTAATGATTTTTATATAGGATTTTCGGGAAGGAAATCACGAGGAGAGCATTTGAATATCTTAGCTAAGGCATTTAAATGATTGTAATTATAACACCTAAGCCCTCGCTCGTACTTATTGATAAATGTACGCTCAAACCCAAGAGCATAAGATAAAGCTTCTTGTGTATATCCGTGCACTTCTCTCATTTTCTTCACCCGAGCAATTATGTCTAACTCTATCTTAGTTCTCATAGTTATAAATTGAGTTACGAATGAAAAAATATTTTGTATACGATAGGTGGTGCAATTGTCCCATATTTTTAATTTATATGTAAAATTTAGATAACCAGAGATAAGATATACAATTAAAATATGATCAAATGAGTAAATCAGAGCTTACGATATTTTCAGACTTGAACAATCTTCCGGAAGTTGAAGATTTCATTGAAAATCTGATTGATAAATTCGGGATAGAGGAAAATTTACGGGTCAGAATAATGCTTCCGGTAATAGAAGCCGTAAACAATGCTATTTTATTCGGAAATAAAAAAGATTCAAAAAAAACGGTAAAATTGACGGCTGCTATGAATAACCGGGAAATGATCATAACAGTTGAAGATGAAGGAGAAGGATTTGATTTCAGTCACATTCCGAATCCCACAACTCCTGAAAATTTAATGAAAACAACAGGCAGAGGTTTGTATCTGATGATGACTCTGACCGACAATTTGTTATTTACCCGAAACGGTGCAAAAGTAGAGATGACATTCGTATTAAATTAATATTCAAATTATGAAAACAATATGTACAACAATTATCGCATTACTTCTAGGCATGGTCATCGGTTATCTTTACCGGGACATGTATATCGAAAATGAAACATGGAAAAAAGAACAACTTCAAGAAATTGAAGAATACAACAAATCTTTTGAAGACAAGGATAAAACTTTGGAAATAATCAACTATAAAGAAGACGACTGGCTGGAAGTATGGCTGGAATATTTACAACAGCAGGAGTCCGAGCATTGCCATCCGGTATAACGAATAAAACAGAGGACACAGAGGAAAAATCCTCTGTGTCCTCCGGCCAGCAAGCCGGTAACGGACAAAAAGCATTTGCCCGGGTAAGTTTTTTCTTTCCGGTTTGGAGAAATCGGTTATGATAAGACCACCGATAAGGCCAAAAGTATATTTAAGAAATCCTCTTCACCACTTGCGGATCCGATCTATCGCCTTCAATGCCTGTTCCCGTTCACCGAACGCAGTAAGCCGAAGATATCCCTCGCCACTCGGTCCGAATCCGACTCCGGGAGTACCGACAATATGGCATTCCATCAAAAGCCGGGTGAAAAAGGTCCAGGAAGTCTCTCCCTGCGGGACTTTCCACCAAATATACGGCGCGTTCATCCCTCCATATACCTCGTATCCGACCTCCAGCAATGCTTTTCGGATAATCGCCGCATTTTCCATATAATAAGCTACATTTTCTTTTATTTCCTGCTGTCCCCGCAAACTATACACAGCCGCTGCCGCCCGTTGTACAATATAAGGCGTACCGTTAAATTTAGTACACTGACGACGGTTCCACAGACGATTCAATCCCACCGGCTCCCCGTTCCATCGTACTTTCAATTCTTTGGGTACCACTGTATATCCGCAACGCAAGCCCGTAAAACCGGCCGTCTTTGAAAAGCTCCGGAATTCGACGGCCACATTTTTCGCTCCTTCGATCTCGTATATGCTGTGCGGAATATTCCTATCCCGTATAAAAGCTTCATAAGCCGCATCGAACAATATCAACACGTCATGTTCCAATGCATAATCCACCCACCTTTTCAATTGCTCAAAAGTCAATGTCGTACCTGTCGGGTTATTCGGGAAACACAGGTATATGACATCCGGACGCACAGACGGCAGTTCCGGAACAAATCCATTCTCTGCAGTACAAGGTAAATAAAGCATATTGCTCCACCGACCGTCATCCGACAACTCTCCGGCACGCCCTCCCATAACGTTCGTATCGACATACACGGGATACACCGGATCCGTCACTGCTACCCGGTTTTCTCTTCCCAATAGGTCCGTAAAATTACCGAGATCGCTTTTTGCTCCGTCGTTAATAAATACCTCATCCGCATCCAACCTAATTCCCCGTACATGAAAATCATTCGCAACGACGGCCTCCCTCAGAAATTCATAACCTTGCTCCGGGCCATACCCCCGGAATGTATCAACGCCGGACATCTCATCTACTGCCTCATGTAAAGCCCTGATTACCGAAGGCGCCAAAGGACGGGTCACATCCCCGATTCCTAACCGGATAACCTCGGCCTCCGGATGTGATTTTTTAAAACGTTTTATCCTCGTTCCGATTTCCGAAAATAAATAACTTTCCGGCAACTTCAAAAACGACTCATTTATTAAAACCATACACAAACATCCAAATTCAACATAAAATACACTTTATATACATCCCCACTCTCCCTCGAATACCGTTTCGGCCTCTCCTGTCATATACACATGTCCGTCCGGATACCATTCGACCTCCAGATCGCCTCCTTTCAAATGCACCAGAGCATGTGGCCGGACCTTCTTATTCAATACCGCCGCGACCAAGGAAGCACAAGCCCCCGTACCGCAAGCCATTGTTTCCCCCGTCCCCCTCTCCCATACTCTCATCTTCAAATCTGCCGGCGAAACAATCTGTACAAACCCGATATTCGTTCGCTCCGGGAAAAAAGGGTGACACTCCATCCGGGAACCGATTTCTTCTAAATCAATCGTCTCCACATCTTCCACAAACAGAATTGCATGCGGATTCCCCATAGAGACACAGGTAATACGAAACTCCCGTTCCCCCAGAGAAAAGGGCAAATCCACGACTTTTTCCCCTTCGTAATCTACCGGAATATTACGAGCCTCCAATATGGGCACCCCCATATCGACTTTTACACACTTCACTTTACCGTTTACCGGAAACAACGTCAAATGCCTGATTCCGGCCTCCGTTTCAATATCAATCTCTGTTCTCGTTGTATATCCTTTATCATAAACATATTTTCCAACACAACGAATTCCGTTTCCGCACATGGCCGACTTGCTTCCGTCTGCATTAAACATCCGCATCCGGAAATCCGCTTTATCCGAAGGATCGATCAATATCATGCCATCCGATCCGATTCCCCGGTGACGGTCGCTCACCTTACGCACCAAATCGCCTATTCCCCGCTCATCCTTCCCGAAGCCATAGACATATACATAGTCATTACCGGCCCCCTGCATTTTTGTAAATTTCATATTTCAAATTTTACGAATTCAACCCTAATCTATCCCGGACAATCACCCGGGGATTATTTCTTTTATATTCCGAATCCAGATAACGCCGGACGACCATCTCATTACCACTTCCCAACTCTCCGCGGCAGCACCTCATCAACGTCATGTCTACCTCACTGTAATCCACTGCTCCCAATTGTTCCACATCACTCCGGGTAATTCCCAATCCATCCGTAGGCAAAGCCCGTATACACGACTCCAAAGCTTCGCTCCTCCTCACATCCTTTTCCTGTTCCAGCAACGTTTCCGCTAAAGCATATACCTCGGTCTTCCACAAACCGAACAAAGGCGTATAATCACCGACATCCCCATGCAGTGTCCAGAATCCCAGCATATATTCCGTCCGGTTGTCCGTACTCAATACCATCCCCCGGTATTGTTGCGCCAAATGATAAAGATAGATCATCCGCAAACGGGCCTTTATATTCCCCCGTCTAACCTTATCTTCCCGGGTTGGAACCGTACAGTTCACCTCTTCTACAGTTTCCCTCACCTCTGTATATAAACGAGTTAAATCCACCTCCCGGAAATCTGCACAAAAGGCTTCCCCCACCTTTCGTGCACGCACTCTTTCCTCTGTAGTATTCGTCTCGATCGGAATACTGCGCCCGATCAAGGGGATTCCCGATTTTTTACATACTTCCGATGCCAAAACCGCTGTCAGAGCCGAATCGATCCCACCGGAAACCCCCAACACCAAACTCCGAAGAGCATGTTCCTGCACATACCGGTATAAATCGTCCCGAATCGAAGACGCAATCCGAAGCCAGTCCTGATTTTCCTTATTTCTTTCCATTATAATTCACAAAAACATTATTCATCAATACATACCTGACTACTCCGCCTCAAACACCACGTCCGATCTCCATATACCTCTCCTTTTTTCATCTTATATCCTATTCTTTTACTTAACCAATCCCTAACGGATAAACAACAGCTCTCTGTATTTAGGCAGTGTCCATAATTCGTCGTCAACATATAATTCCAATTTATCGATATGGTATCGGATCTTTTCGAATAAAGGCACTACCGTATCTTGGTACATCATTGCTTTTTCCCGTTGATTACCGAGCCTATTGGCACTTTTTCGATTATCGGACAACTGCTCTACCCCCAGTTGAATCTCTGTAATATGAACCGATAAACGCTCTATCATTTCCAAATCGTATTTCGCCAATACGTTCACTTTATCTTCCGGAAAAAGCCTTTTTATCCGTTCTACCTTTTCCAAAAGCACATTCTGATAACGATCCGCAACAGGAACGATGTGATTGATCGCCAAATCACCCAATACCCGTGCCTCTATCTGTATTTTTTTCGTATAAGTTTCAAGATATACCTCTTCACGCGCCTGTAATTCCTTTTCGGTAAGTACTCCGGTCTCAGCAAACATCTTTACCGCTTCGAGAGTAACAAACTGTCCCAGAATCACCGGGATGGAAGTCTCACAATCCAATCCCCTTTTTTCCGCCTCTTTTTTCCACTCCTCTCCATATCCATTTCCATCAAACCGAATCGCACGACATTTTTTTATATACTCCTGCAACAACGAATAAATCGCATTTTCTTTCGTTTCTCCTTTCAACATCAATACATCCATACTTTGCTTAAACACATTCAACTGCCAGGCTACTGCTGTATTCAGCACAATCATCGCTTTAGCACAATTCGCCGAAGACCCGACAGCACGGAATTCAAAACGATTTCCCGTAAAAGCAAACGGCGAAGTACGGTTACGGTCTGTATTATCGATCAACAATTCCGGAATATGTGCAATACCTTTCAAATGAAACTCCGATTTTTCCCCCATCTTTACCAAACTTTCAAGGCCGCTTTTTTCTATCTGATCCAGAATCTTCGTGAGCTGTGAACCTAAAAAAGAAGAAATAATAGCAGGAGGCGCCTCATTAGCACCCAGACGATGAGCATTCGTCGCACTCGAAATACTGGCTTTCAACAAACCGTTCCGCTGGTATACCGCCATCAGAATATTGACCAAGAACGTAATAAATTGCAAGTTCTCCTGCGGAGTCTTTCCCGGGGCCAATAAATTCACCCCTGTATCTGTACCCAATGACCAATTACAGTGTTTACCGGACCCATTGATCCCTTTAAAAGGTTTTTCATGCAGCAACAAACGGAAAGAATGCCGGCGAGCCACTTTTTTCATAACAGCCATCAGCAACTGGTTGTGGTCGTTTGCCAGATTCATACGCTCAAAAACAGGAGCCAACTCGAACTGATTCGGTGCCACTTCATTATGACGCGTCTTCACCGGGATACCCAACTTCAAACATTCAAACTCCAAATCTTTCATAAAAGCCATTACACGGGTAGGAATGGCTCCGAAGTAATGATCCTCCAACTGCTGATTCTTGGCACTTTCGTGTCCTATTAAAGTCCGCCCCGTCAGCATTAAATCCGGACGAGCCGCCCACAATCCTTCATCTACCAGAAAATATTCCTGTTCCCATCCCAGATAAGAAACCACTCTCGATACGGAAGTATCGAACAAACGACATATCTCTGTCGCCGCCTTATCTATGGCATGCTCTGCTTTCAGCAAAGGAACCTTATAGTCCAAAGCCTCTCCCGTATAAGAAATAAATACCGTCGGGATGCAAAGTGTCGTATCTACGATAAACGCCGGGGAAGCAGCATCCCAGGCACTGTATCCCCGGGCTTCGAAAGTATTACGAATTCCTCCGTTGGGAAAACTCGAGGCATCCGGCTCCTGTTGTATCAATAACTTACCTGAAAACTCTTCTATCATCCCCCCTTTTCCGTCAAATTCCAGAAAAGCATCGTGCTTCTCCGCAGTTCCCCCTGTCAATGGCTGAAACCAATGGGTATAGTGAGTAGCTCCCATCCCTATCGCCCATTTTTTCATTCCCTGTGCCACATCGTCGGCAATCTCCCGGACCAAGGGTATACCGTTATCAATCGTATCTATCAACGCCCGGAATATATTATCCGGCAAATACTTCGCCATTTTCTCCCGGCTAAATACATTCATTCCGAAATACTCCGAGCCCGGACCAACCGGAGCACTTACTTCCAGAGCTTTTCTTTTGATGGCTTCTTCCACCATTTTAAAACGTAACGTAGTCATAAAATAAACTTTAAGGTAGTAAACAATATAAAGCAGTAAGTTATATTAAAAACAAAAGGGTGCTGAACAGCACCCTTTTTACCGATCGCATGCGGTATCGACATATCGACAGAATCGAGCAAGGCCGTATTCGCCCCTTTATGGTTTTCAATTCCACCTATATTACAATTTTCAGTCGTAAAACGGATTGTTATCAATCTTACTTTCCTGAAAGTCAAAAAACCGATTTTCCGATTTTTCTCCATATTCGTAAAATCTTATTTCTTATACCATGAATAACTGAAAATTTCACCCCTCTTAAAAACGGCCCGATATTTCATCAAAAACATCATTTATTTCATCACCCCCCCATTTTTTTATTGAAATATTGATACAAATATACTATTTTAATAATAATACCCCTATAAAATACAGGTATATTTATTTAAAAATGTATTCTTTTTAAAATACACCCTTAAAAAATACGCCAAACGATCCGGATGCAAATAAAATAAAACGGACAGCTTCATTGCAGCATAAAGTAAAAAATAAATTAGAGAATTTTTAAAGGCAGATTACAGAGCGTTAAAAGATCATTCTGTAATTTTGTTCATCATCAAAATAAGGAGAGTTGATCGGTCCGAAGACTTTTTACTTCGCGTTCTTTGACGATATCTCCTTCATTCAGCCGACCGATAAGCAAAGGAGATGTTTTATCGTGTTTTGCCGAATTACGCCGGGCTGTGGCATAATTTCCTTTGATAGCATAACAATAGATACATCCGTTCAAACAGGTTTCATAAGTGCCGATATCTATACTTTCCACACAAGCACAAATATTACGCTGGTTTTTATCTTTACGGGCTATAATGGGGTATCCCGTAATTTTTTCGACAAGCCTGTTATCCACACACAATCCGGCAGAAATTCCGAAAGCCGATAAATCGACTTTCGAGGTACAGGTTTCCAGGGTTATCGCAGGATAAGCATCTATTGTCTCCCGGAATGAAACAGCCATTTGTCTGATTTCCTCAGACCATAAAGGACGTATATTGAATTTACCGATAGCAGACCGGATGTGACGATAATGATCGATAAATCCGAGCATACATTTTTCAGTATGTTCTTTCAGCAATTCCGCTGTCTCTGCAAATTTTTCCCGGTGAAATTGCACCGTATAGATCCCGTTCGTTAAAATAGGATCATAACGCCAAATCACTCTTTCCCGTCCGATCTTATCGGCAAGCCGTTTAAATATTTCGATACGTTTATGAAACCGGGGCAAATTATTCTCAAGCTCACTCCCGTAAGGATTCAAAGTAAACTGGAAATAGAATTTATAATCTTTCAATAATTCAAGATTATCGAGCATCGGAGCCGGATTCTTCGTCCAGAAAACAATACAATCCACCACAACTGGTGATAGATTAATCCGGCTGATCCGATGAACATCAAACGGATTAGGGACAAGTACATATCCTTCCTTTATCCGGTTAAAAAACCACGGTGAATAAAAGGCCGGAATATCGGTTCTTCGGCTGGCACTGACTATCATAAAACGAATTTAGCAAAAAGCCGGGCATCACGACAGGATATGTTTATAAAAAATATAAAATAATCCGAAATGTCAGAATCAGATATATCCCGGACTCAATTCATCTGCAAACACCTCAATAACAAGAAGATAGTCTTAGTTATCAAGAATTTACAATTGTATTCAATCCTGTTTTCCGATATGCAATAACCTTATCCAATATGTACTTGCCATTTCACGGTCAGTTATTTTACTACCACTCACCGTCAATAAAATAAGGCAAAAAAAGCATTTCCGCCATTATTAAGCCAAAGAAAAACCGGATTTCAGTTTTTCGATAACTTCTTTTACACTACTTATCTTACTGGCCAGATAGGCATTTTTCCCCGCGAAAGCATACCCTTTCGCCATGTTTCCTTTCGCCGCATTATACAGGGCTTTGATGATACAGTAAGGACTTTTGGTATAATCGCATGTTTTTATACAATGAAACGGACATGAACGCGGTTTTTCTTTTCCTTCAGCCACCTTCCGGATAAATTCACCGTCAAAAGCACGTCCGGGCATACCCACCGGACTCTGGATAATACGAATATCCTTTTCTCCCGAATCAATATATACTTTCTTAAATTCAATGGAAGCATCACATTCTTCGGTCGGGACAAAAACCGACCCCATCTGTATAGCCGAAGCTCCCAAGTGTATAAATTTTGCAATATCCTCCGGTGTAGATATCCCTCCGGCTGCAATAACCGGAATATTTTTTCTGCCGGCATAGGTTTTAGCGACTTCAACCACTTCAGGTATAAGATGTTCAAGCGAATAATGCTCGTCTTCAATCTGTTCGCTTTTAAAACCGAGATGTCCTCCAGCCTTAGGTCCCTCCACGACAAGCGCATCCGGAAGATAATGGTAATTGTTTTCCCATTTTTCACAAATCACCTGTGCTGCCCGCGAAGAAGAAACAATAGGAACCAGCATCGTTTTACTGTCTTTATTCAGAAACGAGGGCAAATTGAGGGGAAGGCCGGCACCGGCAAAGATAATATCCGCTTTTTCGGCAATAGCCGTCCGCACCATATCGGAAAAATTAGAAAGGGCAACCATAATATTAACTCCTATTATCCCCTGTGTTTTTTCCCGGGCTTTATGAATTTCCTCTTTCAGTCCCAAAATACATTTCTCCAGATAATTTCCCCCGAATTGCGGATAAAGTAACCCCAAGCCGGCAGCCGAAATAACTCCGACCCCGCCTTCATTAGCAACTGCAGAGGCCAAACCGCTTAACGATACACCAACACCCATACCTCCTTGAATAATAGGTAATTTAATTTCATATTTACCAATAAAAAATGATCTCATATCTACATAATCATTGAAATTTGACATATCCCCTTTTTTAATTCATACCATGAACCTATCGGGGCATTTATTTGCCGAACAAAGAAAGCTTATACCGGTCTAGTTCTACAATGAAAAGAATCAGAGCTAAAACTCCGAAAAAAATACACAGAAGAGAATGATCTGAATGAACTCACGTTGTTTACAGCGGTAAAGGTAGAAATATATTTACAATTTATATCCTCCGGAACCATAAAATCATTGTAAATGATAGTGTTTCAAAAAGTGTGTATGTACTCCTTTTTTCTATCATCTTTGCAAATC